>Ga0194131_10000313_pt1 | contig 80723 bp, 77 predicted proteins | sample TA2KigO120mmetaG_FD_148631 | JGI IMG/M metagenome (GOLD analysis project Ga0194131, IMG submission 148631) | Freshwater microbial communities from Lake Tanganyika, Tanzania - TA2015053 Kigoma Offshore 120m | ecosystem: Environmental > Aquatic > Freshwater > Lake | place: Tanzania: Lake... | reverse complement strand
CCGTCGTCGCCGACCTTCTCGAGATATTTCCGCGGCACGATCCAGGCGGCGCCGGTGGCCGGCGCCGCGTAGAACGTGAGGAAGTCGGCCCACGTCCTTGAAGAGCTTCGCGGAGACGCCGCGATACCGCTCGAACGAGAACTTCACGTCGTCGGCGGTCAGCAAATCGCCGTTGTGGAAGCGCACGCCCTGGCGCAGCACGAAGTCGTACGTGAGTCCGTCGGGCGAGACCGTCCAGCCCTCCGCCAGGCGGGGCGCCATCGGCTTGCCGGGCATCGGCTTCACCAGCGCGTCGTGCAGGGCGTAGAGGACCATGAACGGCGTCATGATCCCCGGCGTCTCGGCGGGATCGAACCACGTCGGCGCGAGCGAGACGTGGAGGGCCCAGGTGAGCTGGCCTTCCGGCGGCGCCGCGCTCGCACGCGTCCCCGGCGTGACGCTGAGGAGCAGCGCCGCGCCGAGGACGAGAGCGGCACGCCTCAGATCACGCCGTCGGTCTTGAGCTTCGCGAGATCCTCCGCGCCGAGCTTGAGCCACTCCTTGTAGATCTCGGTGTTGTGCTCGCCGAGCAGCGGCGCGGGCCGCACTTCCGTCGGCGACTTCGAGAGCTGCACGGGATTCGCGGGCATCGTGAACTCGCCCCAGCCCGGATGCTTGATCGTCGTGATCATGCCGCGCGTCTTGAGGTGCGGGTCGTTCAGGACCTCGTTCGGCGTGAGGCACGCGCCCGTCGGCACGCCCGCCTTGCCGAGCGCCGCCATGACCTCGTGCTTCGTGTGCTGCATCGTCCACTGCTCGATCATCCCGTTGACCTCGGCCTTGTGCGCGGCGCGCCACTTCGGATCCGCGTACTCGGCGTTGCCGACGAGGTCGTCACGGCCGATCGTCTTCAGCAGCGCGTCCCACATGTGGCGGCGCACCGGCTGGCAGTAGATGTACGCGTAGTCGTCGGGCCCGCCGGGCTTGCAGCGATAGATGCCCGACGGCACCGTGTTGGCGATCTCGTTGCCGCGGCGCGGCTCGAAGTCGCCGCCCGCGTACGCGAGGCGGAACGCGACGCGCGAGAGATTCACGACGGCGTCCTGCATCGAGAGCTCGACGCGCTGACCCTGCCCCGTCGCCTGGCGCTGCCACAGTGCCGCCATCACGCCGAGGGCGGCGTGCATGCCGGTGCCGGAGTCGCCGATCGTCGGGCCCGGCTTGAGCGGCGGCGAGCCGGGGAAGCCGGTCACGCTCATCGCGCCGCCCGTGGCCTGCGCGATCATGTCGAAGCTCTTGTACTCGCTGTACGGGCCGTAGCTGCCGAAGCCCTTGACCGAGAGATAGACGATGCGCGGGTTGATCGCGGAGAGCGCATCGTAGCCGAGCCCGTTCCGCTCCATCGCGCCGGGCGCCTGGTTCTCCGCGACGACGTCCGCCTGCTTCACCATCTCGAGGAACATCGTCTTGCCCTGCGGGTGCTTCAGGTTGAGCGTGACGCTCCGCTTGTTGGCGTTCAGCAGCAGGAAGTAGCTCGAGTCGACACCCGGCTTCTCGGCGCGACCGTAGCGCCCGGGCTCGCCCTTGCCGGGCTCCTCCACCTTGATCACGTCGGCGCCGAGCCACGCGAGCATCTGCGTGCACGAGGTGCCCGCTTCGAACTGGGTCAGGTCGAGGATCCGAATGCCGTTCAGCGCCTTGCTCATGCTTTCACCATTCCTTTGAACCTTCGTAGCACGTCGAGCTGCTCGTCCGGGAAACGAAGCTTCCCGCCCCTCGGCTCCACGATGATGGAGCTCGCACCCAGAGCTTTCCACGCTTCCACCTGCTTCGTCCAGCCGTCCGCGTTCTGACCCGCGAGCCGGATGCGGCCTTCCAGCGGAAGCGTCGCGGGATCCCGGCCGGCCTCGCGCGCGTAGCGGTGGACCTGGTCGACGAGCGTCCGGCCCTGCGCGTCCGGCGTGAAGTTCGGGCTCCACCCGTCGGCGAGGCGCGCGATGCGTCTGAGCGCCGCGGCCGGCGGCACCGGGTGATCGCGGCTGCCGACGCCGAACCAGATCGGGATCGGCCGCTGGATCGGAATGGGGTTGAGGCCGGCGTGGCTGATGCGATGGAACTCGCCGCGGAAGTCGACGACGGGCTGCGTCCACAACGCGCGCAGCACCGCGATCTGCTCGGCGCTGCGGCGCCCGCGATTCTCGAAGGTCTCGTTGAGCGCCTCGAACTCGACGGCGTTCCAGCCCACGCCGATGCCGAGGCGCAGCCGCCCGCCGCTCAGCACGTCGATCTCCGCCGCCTGCTTCGCGACGAGCGCCGTCTGCCGCTGCGGAAGGATCAGGATCCCGGTCGCGAGCGTGATCCGGCTCGTGATCGCGGCGAGGTACGCCATGAGGGTCAGCGCCTCGTGCACGACGGCCTCGTGGGAGTACGTGGCGAGCGAGGGATGCGAATGGAACCTCGGATCCGCGCCGAGGACGTGGTCGGCCACGAAGAGATGATCGAAGCCCATCGCCTCGACCTCGCGGACGAACGCCGCGATCGCCGCGATGTCGGTGCCGCATTCGGTCTGAGGAAAGATCACCCCGACGTTCATGTCGCGACTAGAATGCCTCAAGCGGAGCCGGGGAGGCAGCATGAGTATCGTCACGAAGCGAACGCCCGTTCGAGCCCGCAGCGCGTGGAAGCCGGCCGACTTCGCGACGCCGGACGCGTACTCGTTCACGCTGACCGACGCGCACTTGGCGGCGTTCGACGCGGCGATCGCCGCCAATCGCCGCGCGGGGCGGAACACGGAAGACCTCACCGCGCGCGACTTCGCGCTCGACTCGATCGCCGGCGACGTCGCCGCGTGGCGCGACGAGGTGCTGCGCGGCCGCGGCTTCCTCCTGCTGCGCGAGCTTCCGCGCGACCGCTACACCACGGACGACCTCGGCATGCTGTTCTTCGGTCTCGGCACCCACTTCGGGCGCGCGGTGTCGCAGAGCTCCATGGGCGATCGGCTCGGGCACGTCGTGGACGTCGGCGGCAAGGACCGGCGCGAGCGCGCGTACCGGAACAGCCGCGAGCTCACGCTGCACACGGATCGCGCCGACATCGTCGGCATGCTCTGCATCCGGAAGGCGACCGAAGGCGGACGCAGCGGCTACGCCAGCGCTCACACCATCTACAACGAGATCCTGGCCTCGCGCCCCGAGCTGCTCGAGCCGCTGTTCGCGGGATTCCCGTACCACCGCCGGGGAGAAGAGGCGACGGGCGAGCCGGCGATCACGCCGTATCGCGTCCCCGTGCTGTCCGAGAGCGAAGGCGCGATGAGCGTGGTGTGGCTGCGCGCCTACATCGAGATGGCGGCGAAGGAGCTCGCCACGCCGCTCACCGAGGAGGAGCAGGCCGCGCTCGACTACTTCGACGAGGTCGGGCGGCGCCCCGACGTGCAGCTCAACTTCATGCTCGAGCCGGGCCAGATGATCTTCTTCAACAACTGCACGATGCTCCACAACCGGACGAGCTTCGAGGACGACCCGGACCCGGCGCGCAAGCGCCACCTGCTGCGGCTGTGGCTGATGCTCGACGGCGTCCGTCCCCTCACCGCCGAGGTCCACGCGTACAAGGGCACGCGCGGGATCGTCGGCCACGAGGGCACGACGACCTATTACCGCGGCAACGCGATCTAGCGGTTACTCGTCGATCGGCTCCGCGGCCTCGCGCACGAGCTGCGCCAGCGCCGCGTAGGGCTGCGCGCCGACCACGCCGTAGCGGCCGACGACGAACGTCGGCACGCCGGTGATGCCGTACTCGCGCGACAGCTTCCAGTCGGCGTCGACGGCCTCCTTGAACGTGCGCTGCTCCAGCACCTCGCGCGCGGCGTCCACCGGCAGGCCCACCTTCTCGACGATGTCGAGGATCACCTCGGGGTTCGAGATGTCGCGCGCGTCGATGAAGTAGGCGCGGAAGAACGCGTCATGGACCGCCTCGCCGCCGGGCTGCGTGTCGGCCCACTTGCCGATCTCCTGCGCGAGCCGGCTGTTGTACGTGTGCGTGCGCGCGCCGTACGGCAGGCCTTCCTCGTCCATGCGCGCCTTCATCTGCTCGTGCATCGCCTTCCGCTGCTCGGGGCTGCGTCCCGCGAAGAGGTCGGCCAGGGCCCGGCCTTCCGGGGGCGTCTCCGGGTGGAGCGGAAAGTGGACCCACTCGATCCGAACGTGGTGCTCGCGCTTCAGTCTCTCAATACGCACGGTACTGAGATAGCACCAGGGTCAGACGTAGTCCGAGAAGATCTGCATCAGGACGGGCTCGCTCATGGGGTCCTCCTTCGCGGAGTTGACTCTATCAGGAATGTCTTTCACGATCCGCCGTCAGATGGACGCCTCGTGGACGCCGATGATCGCCGGGATGCACGCGTCGGGGCGCCAGGTCGTGCTCGCCATCACCGGCGGCGGCACCGGCGCGATCGCCGAGCTGCTCCGCGTGCCCGGCGGCTCGCGCCTGCTGCTCGAGGCGGTGGTCCCCTACGATCTCGGCGCGCTGACGGCGTTTCTCGGCTTCGAGCCGGAGCAGGCCTGCAGCGTCGAGACCTCCGTGGCGATGGCGGAGCGCGCGCGACAGCGGGCGGCCACCTTTGCGCCGCCGGGCGCCCGGACGATCGGGCTCGGGGCCACGGCGGGGCTCGTCACCGATCGGCCGCGGCAGGGCGAGCATCGCTGCCATATCGCCGTCACCACGGGCGCCGGCGCCGACGTCCACTCGATCGTGCTGGCGAAGGGGCGGCGCGACCGTGCGGGCGAAGAGGACCTCGTCGCGCGCGCGATCGTGCTCTGCCTCGCCCGCGCGTGCGGGGTCGACGCGCCGCCGCCGGAGAGCCTGCTCTCGTCCGATGAGCGCTACAGCGCGCAGGCCGTCGCCACGAGCGATCCGATCGAGCATCTCCTGGCCGGCGATCTCGACCGCGTCACGGCGTGGCCGGATGGACGCCTCACGGCCTGGCTCGACGGACAGATCGTCCCCGCCGCGCCGTCGCCACGCGTCGTGCTTCCCGGCTCGTTCAACCCGCTGCACGAGGGCCACCTCGTCCTCGCCCGTGTGGCCGAGGAGATGCTGCACGCGCCGGTCGCCTTCGAGCTGTCGGTGACCAACGTCGACAAGCCGCCGCTCGCCGCCGCCGAAGTGCGGCGCCGGATCGCGCAGTTCGCGGGGCGCGCGCGCGTCGAGCTGACGCGGGCGCCGACGTTCCTCGAAAAGTCACGCCTGTTTCCGGGCGTCACGTTCGTCGTGGGCGCCGACACCGCGGAGCGCCTGGTGGTCACGAAGTATTACGGCGACGAGAAGCGCATGATCGCCGCGCTCCAGGAGATCGCGGATTCGGGCTGCCGCTTCCTCGTCGCGGTGCGCGCCGACAGCGCCGGCCGCGTCCACTCGCTGGCCGACGCCGCCATCCCCTCGCGCTTCGCCGCGCTGTTCCGGGAAATCCCCGAGGGACGGTTCCGCCTCGACTCCTCGTCCTCCGACATCCGCGCCCGCGCGGGAGGATCGTGATGCCGACGTTCGAGCTCGCCGCCGATACGCAGCTCCACTATCTCGTGGACGACTTCACCGACCCGTGGACGACGCCGGACACCGTCCTGCTCCTGCACGGCAACTGCGAGAGCAGCCTCGCGTGGTACGCGTGGGTGCCGCGGCTCGCGCGCCGGTTCCGCGTCGTGCGGCCGGACATGCGCGGCTACGGCGCGTCGACGCCGATGCGCCGCGACTTCAAGTGGTCGCTCGACGTCATCATCGACGACTACGCGCGTCTCATGGACGCGCTCGGGATCCCGCGCTTCCACCTGGTCGGCGCGAAGATCGGCGGGGTCGTCGCGCGCGCGTTCGCGGCGCGGCGCCCGGAGCGCGTGCGGACGCTGACCGTCGTCGGCTCGCCGCCGCCGCTGCGCACGGGCGCCGAGCGCATCCCGGCGCTCACCGAGGAGTTCGAGACGCTCGGCATCGAGCACTGGGCGCGACGGACGATGGCCGGGCGCCTGGGCGACCGCTTCCCCGCGGAGGGCGTCGAGTGGTGGATCCGGTTCATGGGGCGCGCGCCCCTCTCGACGCTCGTCGGCTTCAACGCCGCGATCAACTACTCGGACATCCGCGCCGACCTGCCGAAGATCGCGTGCCCGACGCTCGTGATCACCACCGAGGAGAGCGGCCTGGCGTCCGTCGAGGAGACGCGCGCGTGGCAGCAGACGATCCGGGATTCGGAGCTGCTCGTGCTCCCCGGCAACTCGTTCCACGCCGCGGCGAGCGATGCCGGGCGGTGCGCGCAGGCCACCCTCGACTTCATCGCCCGAAAGCGGAGCGCGTGATGGACGCCACCACCGGGTACCTGAGCGACTACGCGTGCCGACTCGCCTACGAAGATCTGTCTTCGGACGCTGTGCACCAGGTGAAGCGGACCCTGATCGACACGCTCGGCTGCGGCGCCGGCGCGCTCGATGCCGAGCCGGCGGCGATCGCGCGGCGTGCCGCCGCTCGCGTCCGGGGCAACCCGCCGGCACGCCTCCTCGGCCGCACGCAGCAGACCTCGTCGGACCTCGCGGCGTTCGCGAACACGGCGCTCGTCCGCTACCTCGACTGCAACGACACCTACGCCGCGCGCGGCACCGGACATCCGAGCGACATGATTCCCGCCGTGCTGGCCGTCGCGGATGCTCATCGCGCGAACGGACGGTCCGTGATCACGGCGATCGTCGTCGCGTACGAGATGTTCTGTCGCCTCGCCGACGAAGTTCCGTTGAAGGGCTGGGATCAGGGGATCTTCGCGGCCATCGGCTCCGCGTGCGGCGCCGGCAAGATCCTCGGGTTCGATCGTACGGCGATGGCGAACGCGATCTCCATCGCGATCACGACGGGACTCCCGCTCGGCGTCACGCGGATCGGTGAGCTCTCGATGTGGAAGGGATGCGCGACCGCCGCGGCGAACCGCACCGCCGTCTTTGCCGCGGAGCTCGCGGCCGACGGCATGACGGGCCCCGGCCATCCCTTCGAGGGACGCGACGGCCTCTGGCAGCACCTCGGGATCGACGCGCCGAAGTGGCCGCGATTCGGCGGCGACGGCGAGCCGTTCCGCATCACGCGCACCACCTTCAAAGCGTATCCGGCGGTGGTCCACACGCAGGGCCCGATCGGCCTCGTGCTGCAGCTTCGCGAGCAGGTCGCGGTGGGCGACATCGCCGCCGTGCACGTGGCGACCTACGCCGACGCCGTGCGGCGCACGGCGAAGGAAGCGGAGAAGTGGGATCCCCGCACGCGCGAGACTGCGGATCACAGCATGCCGTACCTCGTCGCCGCCGCGTTGCAGGACGGCGGCGTGACGCCCGCCACGTTCGCGCCGTTGCGCCTTCAGGATCCGGCGCTCAGACCGCTGATCAAGAAGCTCACCGTCGTCGAGGACCCGGAGTTCACGCGTCGCTACCCGGCGGAGTCGTGCACGCGCGTCGAGGTGACGACGACGAGCGGACACCGCCTGACCGCGGAAACGGCGCATCCGAAGGGGCATCGAGACAACCCGCTCTCGGATGGGGAGGTCGAAGCGAAGTTCCGGGGCCTTGCGTCGGGCACGCTCGGCGCCGAGCGCTGCGATCGGGTCCTGGGCGAAGTCCGGAGCCTGGAGAAGGCGCCGACGCTCGATCGGCTGTTCGAAACCCTCAGCGTCGCCTGACGTAGAATCGCGCCATGCTTGCGCCCGCGCAGGTCGAGCATTACGCGCGCGACGGATTCCTGTCACCGAACCCGGCGCTCACGCGCGACGAAGCGGCGGCCTACCGCGCGAAGCTCGCGGCGTTCGAAGCGGCGGTCGGCGGACCGCTGACGTCCGACGCGACCACGCGGTATCGCGCGCGCACGCACGTCCTGCTCGCGTGGGTGCACGGGCTCGTCTCCCACCCGGCCATCCTCGACGCCGTCGAGTCGCTGATCGGCCCGGACATCCTCGTGTACACGTCGACGTGGTTCATCAAGGAGCCGGAGAGCGCGGCGATCGCGGCGTGGCACCAGGACGCGACCTACTTCGGCCTGCGGCCCTACGTGCACGTGACCGCGTGGCTGGCGCTCACCGACGCGAACGCGGAGAACGGCTGCATGGAGTTCCTGCCGGGCAGTCACGCGCGCGGACAGCTTCCGCATCGCGCGGGTGTCGTCCCGGACAGCGTGAATCGGGCGGGCCAGGCGGTCACCGTGGACGTCGACGACGCGCCGGCGGTCCACGCGCCGCTCCGCGCCGGCGAGTTCTCGCTGCACCACACGCTCCTGCTCCACCGCTCGCAGCCGAATCGCTCCGAGGGACGCCGGGTCGGTCTGGCGATCAGCTACGTGCCGACGTCCGTGCAGCACCGCGGCGTGAAGCACAAGACGCCGGCCATGCTGGTGCGCGGCGTCGACAGATTCGGACACTTCGAGCTCGAGCCCGCGCCGGCCGCCGATCTCGACGAGGCCGCACGCGCGGCGTACGCGCGCTCCGCCGAAGGCTACCGCGCGTCGTACGCCGAACAGGTCGCCCGCGAGGGCTAGGTGGGGCAGTCGCGGAGGGCCGGGATTCACTCCCGGCCCGGAGCGTGGGGGGCTTGGGGGGCGCCCGGAGCCCCCCATCTCATCAGTCGCGGCCGATCGCCCTCGACGATGATCCGCCAGAGCACGCGGCTCTGCGCGCGATCGTAGTCGCCGTGCGCGCGGTGCATCGTGGCGCGGTCGTCGATCACCAGCACGTCGCCCCGCCGCCACGCGTGGTGATAGACGATCTCCGGCCGGATCATCCGCTCGATCAGGTCGCTCATGTACGCCTTGCTCGCCTCGGGCGTCATGCCGCTGATGTGCGTGGCCTTCGTGATGTGGAAATAGACCGCGCGCGAGCCGTGCACCGGGTGCGTGCGCACCATCGGATGCTCGATCGGCGTGCCGTACTTCTCGCGATCTTCCTGCCGCGTGTCGGCGTGGTCGCTGTCGAGCTCGTTGAACGTCGTCAGCGTGTCGAGGCGGCGGCGCTCGTCGTCCTGTAGCGCGCGGTACGCCGCGCGCATGTTCGCGACGCTGGTGCCGCCGCCGGCGGACGGAATCTCGACCCCATAGAGAATGGTCGCGGCCGGCGGGCGCTCGCGGTTGGTGTGGTCGGTGTGCCAGCGCTCCGCGGGACGCTGCCCGTTCCGGTGCCAGATCATCCCGATCAGCGGAAAGCCCGGCATGTGGTGCTGCGAGTAGTGCTGCTCCATCGGCGGCCCGAAGATCGTCGCGGCCTCGAGATACTGCTCGGGCGTCAGCGACTGGTCGTGAAAGACCAGCGCCAGATGGTCGGCGAGCGCGCGCACGAGCGCCTGTCCGGTGGATTCGTCGAGGGGCGTGCCGAGATCGACGCCCGTGACCTCCGCGCCGAGCGAGGGATGCAGCGGCGTGATCTTCATCGCGCCATCCCCGGCGTGCCGGCCGGCACCGCGTAGACGTTCATCGTGAGCGAGACGGCGGTGTAGTAGCCCATCAGCACGACGACGTCGGTGATGCCCTCGTGCCCGAGGGCCTTCACCGCGCGGTCGTACAGGCCCTGGGAGACGAGGCGCTCGCCGGCGAGCGTCGTCGCGAGCTCGTAGACGACCTGCTCGCGCGCGTCGGGGAACGAGACGGGCAGGCCGGCCATCATCGCTTCCACCGTGGCCGCGGGCAGCCCGACTTCCTTGCCGCGACGCTCGTGCGCCGCCGCCGGGTACGCGGAGCGCCACTTGCTGGTGATGAGGATCACGGCGATCTCGCGCTCCCGCTCCGACAGCGCGGATTCGCCCGGCGTGAAGTGCTGGCCGAGCGGCGCGGCGGCGTGCAGCAGCTTCGGATTGTGCACCCACACCTTGTACGGCCCGGGCAGCCGTCCGCGCGGGCCGTCGACCATCGCCTTGTAGCCATCGCGCTGCGCCACGGTCATGCGGTCCACTGGAAGCTCGGCGTAGCGTCCGAACGTGGGCGTGTCGCTCATGAACGTTCCCCTTTGCGTCGAGCGAGGCGCATGCGGATGCCGGGTTCAGGCCGAAGCGTGACGTAGGGCGTCGGCGTGATGCGTTGCCCGGCAACGAGGGACAGCCGGAAACGCTGCGCGATGGCGGCGAGCAGCAGCGTCGCTTCCATCTGCGCGAAGCCGTTGCCGATGCACTGGCGCGGGCCGCCGCCGAACGGGAAGTACGCGAAGCGCGGCAAGCGGCGCGCGAGGTCGCCGTCCCATCGCTCGGGACGAAACGCCTCCGGCTCGTCGAACCACCGCGGATCGCGATGCACCACGCACGTGGGCGCGATCACGATGTCGTTCACCCGCAGCGGATGGCCGCCGAGCTCGGTCGCGCGCACGGCCTGGCGTCCGAGGCCATACGCGGGCGGATAGAGCCGCATCGATTCCGTCACCACCATCTCGGCGTACCGGAGCTTCGGAAGGTCGTCGACGGACGGAGCACGGCCACACAGGACGTCGCGCACTTCCTCGACGAGCCGCGCCTCGGCCTCCGGATGCCGCGCGAGCAGATACCACGTCCACGAGAGGGCCACCGCGGTGGTCTCATGACCGGCCATGAACAGCGTCATGACTTCGTCACGCACCTGGCGCGCGGTCATGCGCGTGCCGTCGTCCGCGTCGCGGGCGTGCACGAGGATGGAGAGCAGGTCCCCGCGGTCCTCGTCGCTCGCCCGGCGCGCCGCGATGATGCGGTCGACGAGCGTGTCGAGCCGCCGCAGCGCGCGGCGCGAGCGGAGGTTGCGGGGCGTCGGCACCCAGTAGGGAAGCACCGTGAATCCTTGCAGGCGCTTGCCGAAGTCGCGCATCAACACTTCCGCCGCCTGGCTCGCGTCGTGCGCGTCGCCGGACACATCGGCGTCGAAGAGCGTCTTGGCGACGATGTCCCGGGTCAGCTCCAGCATCTCGGCATTCACGTCGATGGTGTCGCCGTCCTTCCACCCGGCGACCCGACGCTCCGCGAACGCGGTCATCACGCCGCCGTACTCGGCCACACGCTGGCGATGGAACGCCGGCTGCACGAGGCGGCGCTGGCGGAGCCACGTGTCGCCCTCGGACAGCAGCAGCCCGTCGCCGAGGACCGGACGCAGCAGGCGCACGCCGCGACTCTTGATGAAGTCGCGGTTGCGCGCCACGAGCAGCTCGTCGATGACGTCGGGGTGATAGACGAGGAAGATGCGGTACGGCCCCATCGTGGTCTGCACGAAGTCGCCGTAGTCGCGCGCGCACGCCGCGTAGAAGCCGAGCTGATCGCGCCGGAAATGGACGCCGCTCCCGAAGAAGAACCCGCCCTTCGGGCCCGGCGCGTCCGTCATGTGTCGAGCGCGGCCAGGAACGCGCGGAGCTCGGTGAGGAGCCCCGCCGGGTTGTCGCCCTGCACGGTGTGCCCGGCGTTCTCCACGCGCACCCAGCGGCCGCGCGCGAGCGCTCCCGCCAGGCGCTCGGCGTCCTCGTCGTGGAACACGTCGCTCTGGCCGCCGCGCACGACGAGCGTGGGGCACGTGACGTTGGCGACGGCATCCCACAGGAGCGCACGACGGCGCTCGCGGGCGTCGGCATCGAAGGCGCCGCGGTGGCGCTGGTCGTACTTCCAGATCCACTGGCCCTTCGGTGTCTGCCGCAGGTTGTGACGCAGCGAGAGCCGCAGCAGCCGGGGATCGCGGCGCGGGTTGAAGGCGAGCGAGCGCTCGATCACTTCCTCGAGGGAGTCGAACGGCTTCTTCTCCGCCGTGAACGCGGCGATCTTCTGCGCGCCGGCCGCGCGCGTCTCCGGACCGACGTCCACGAGCACGAGGCCCGCGAGCCGCGCGCTGTGCCGCCCGGCCCACGCGAGCCCGTTCGCGCCGCCGAGGGACATGCCGACGAGCACGAAGCGATCGAGGCCCAGCCGCTCGACGAACGCCTCGAGATCCCCGGCCTGGCTCTCGGTCGTGTAGTCCATCTCCGGCGACCACTCGCTGTCGCCGTGGCCGCGCTGATCGAGGGCGAGGCAGTGACGCTCGGGGCGGAGCGAGAGGCACACGAGATCCCACGTGTGGGCGTTGAGCCCGCCGCCGTGGAGGAAGACGATGGGCGGACGGCCCGGCGTTCCCCAGTCGAGGTAGTGGAACCGCATCCGCCGCAGCACGACGTCGTGCGACTCGGGCAGCACGACCTCGGGGAAGCTGAGCCCGGCCTTCGACGCGGCCAGCGTGAGGTGCTCGCGAAGCTCCGCGGGACTCAGGCTCATCAGCGGACCTTCACGAGCTTCTGCAGGCTCCGCAGGCCCGGCGGGATCGGCCCGCGACGGCCCCAGTTCGTGTACGAGACTTCGCCGACGTAGATGTCGCCGCGGGAATCGACGGCGAGCCCGTGCGGCGAGATGAACTGGCCGAGCTCGGTGCCGGCGACGCGATTGCCGAGGCGCGCGAGCATCTCGCCCTTCGGCGTGTAGATGCTGACGCGCGGGCCGATGTTCGGCAGCTCCTGGTTCACCGCCATGCCGCCGCCCGGCTCGCCGACGTAGAAGCGCGGCTCCGCCCCGCGATGCAGGTAGAGCCCGGACGGGCGGTGCATGTTGTTCCACTGCGTCTCGTACGTGCCGTTCCCATTGAAGACCTGCACGCGATGGTTCTCGCGATCGGCGACGTAGACCCAGCCCTCCGCGTCGCAGCAGATGTTGTGCGCGATGTTGAACTGGCCGGGATCGGTGCCGGGCTCGCCCCACGAGAGCCGCAGCGTCCCGTTGAGGTCGTACTTGTGGACGCGCGAGTTGCCGTAGCCGTCGGACACGTACAGGGCGTCCCCTTGCGGAGACAGCGCGGTGTGCGTGCAGCGGTTGAACGGCTGGCCGCTCATGTACGCCTGGGGCTTGCCGGGCACGCCGATCGTGAGCAGGACCTTCCCGTCCAGCGTGCAGTGGCGGACGGTGTGGTCGCCGTCGTCCGTCAGCCAGATCGTCTCGTCGGGAGCCATGTGCACGCCGTGCGCGCGCTTGAAGACGCCTTCGCCCCACGACGCGAGGAAGTTGCCGTCACGGTCGAAGACGCACATCGGATGCTTGCCGCGGTTGAACGCGTACACGCGATCGTGCATGTCGACGCCGACGGCCGCGACGTCGGCATTGAACTCCATGCCGGGCGGCAGCTTCGCCCAGTTGTCGACGACTTCGTACCGGTACGCGCCCGTGCCCAGGACGACCGCCATCTCACCCTCCTACTGGATGACCCGATCGGCGCGCAGCAACACCGCCTGGGGAATCGTCAGGCCGAGCGCCGTCGCCGTCTTGAGGTTGATCACCAGATCGAACTTGGTGGGTTGCTCCACCGGAAGCTCGGCAAGCTCTTGAAGTTGGCCTTCCTGGCCGACAGGTTCGCCGCTCACGTGGGAGCGAAGTCGAGGCCGTAGAACTCGAGAAAGACCCAGCTCTTGCCGCGAAAATCCCTGAGCGCGATGTCGGCGCCGGTGGTGCTCGGCAGCTTGAACTCGGGCGCCGGCGCACCGACGTCCAGCGCCGCGGCCGAGGAAGCGGCGACGACGAGCATGAGCACGACCACGCCGGCAAGAGCCCTCGCCATCCCGGTCATTCCTCCTAGCGCTTCAGCGCGGGTCACGCATTATCGCAGAGGCTCACGCGGCGACGAGATAGTCGGCGAAGTATTCCTCGGTCGTGACGAGGCGACTCGTCAGCGCCGATCGGAACGCCTCGCCCGCGAACATCTCGATCTGCGCGCGATTCTTCTCGAAGCCGTACGGGTGGAAGTCCTCGCCCATGACCGCGATCGTGTCCTCGAGCTCCGCCTCGAGCCACGGCGTCGCGTACGGGAACCCGCGCTGCGCGGCGCCGAAGCAGTCGTTGGCCGCGATGAACGCGTCCGTCAGGCTCCTGGCGATCCAGCGGTTCGCCTCCCACACCTCACGCCTGAGGACGATCAGGTGCTGCGGCGGAAACGCTCCCGTCTCGAGAAAGTACTTCTGCTCGATGAACGGGAACTGCGGGAACAGGCGCGTGATCGGTCCCGTCTTCGGATGGTAGGCCTGCGGGCGCGGCGGGCTGTAGATCGCTTCGAGCTCGCCGGCGATCAGCATGTCTGAGAGCGAGCGGCCCGCCGGCGCCGCGTGCACGCCGGGCGGCAGCGACGGATTCATCGACGCGGAGGACCACGCGGTGTCGACGTCACCGATCCACCACTCGATCTTCGCGGGATCGATCCCGATGAAGCGCAGGAAGTGGCGGTACCAGATGGAGCCGCTCGCCGTGTAGCTGTACATGCCGATGCGCTTGCCCGCGAGGTCCGCCGGCTCGCGGATCGGGCCGCCGCGCCGGATGTAGAGATCGCGCGCGGTGAAGTTGCGCAGCGGGAAGATCGGCAGCCCGACGTGGCGGCGGTCGCCCTGCTCGATCCGATAGAGGTACTGCGCCATCGACCACTCGCCGCCCTGGACGTCCGGGTCCTGCACGGCGCGGCGAAGCATCTCGGCGCGCGCAGGCCACGAGCCCCGGCTGCCGAGGATCATCGTGAGCTCGATGCCGTCGGGCTTCACCTCTCCCGTCGCGAGCGGCATGACGCGCGCGTAATCGGCACAGGTGAGCGTGAGTCGCGAGCTCACTGCTGGCGTGTCCAGTTGCCGACGATCGCGACGCCGTCGCGCCATTGGCCGGTCACGGCGATCTCGCCGTCCGCGACGCGGCCGACCAGCACCGCGTCGGTCGGTTTGTCGTCTCGAGTCGTGCCTCTCAGCCTCACCTCCAGCGTCCCGTTGCCGGCGATCGCGCCGTTCGCGGTGTACGTCTTCTGGTAGCGGCTGAGCCACGCGCCCTCGGCCATCCCGCCCCGAACGAACAACGCCACCGCCCAGCAATCCGGCTTCGCATCGTCCTTGGGCTGATTGCAGAGCCGGCCGTTGTAGGTCCCGTCGTACGGCGCCGAGGCCCTCTGCGTGATGGCCGCGACCGGCACCTTCGGAGCGCCCTGCCGTGTCCAGCTGCCGAGGACGGCGCCGCCGTCGCGCCATTGGCCGGACACGGCGATCGCGTCACCGGCGACGCGGCCGATCACGATTCCGTCTATGGGCTTGTCTTCCCGCGTCCACCCCGCCAGCTTCAGCTCCACCGCGCCGTTGGCGGCAACGGCTCCGTTGGCTGTCGATGTCTTCTGGCTGCGACTGAGCCACGTGCTTTCCGCGATCCCGTTGCGGACGAACAGCGCCACCGCCCAGCAGCGCGGCGGGGCGTTCCTCGGATGGTTGCAGAGCTGTCCGTCGTAGGTGCCGTCGTGCTGCGCGGAGGTCTTCGCCGCGGTCGGCGCCGTCGGCGTCGGCGCCGCGGCGCGCTGGCTCGATTCCGCCTGCCTCTTCGCCGCCTCCGCTGCCTTCGCGGCCTCGGCCGCCTTCGCCGCCTCCGCGGCGCGCTTCTCGCTGTCGAGCGCCTTGCGCTCCTGCTCGACGCGGTTGCGCTCCTCCTGCGCGCGGCGCAGGGCTTCGTCGGCTGCCTGCTTCTGCGCCTGCGTCTGGGCCTCGCGTTTCGCGTCCTCGGCCGCGCGGAGCGCCTGCTCGGCGGCGCGCTTCTGCACCGCGAGCTGCGCGGCAAGCTGCGACTCGACGCGCACCTGCTCGGCCCGTTGCGCGTCGAACTGCCGGTAGCCCCAGTACCCCGCCCCGAGGATCACGACCGCCGCCGCGGCGATGCCCACCGGGACCTTCAGCGGACGGCGGCGCTGCGGCTTCGTCACTGCCGCGCCTTCGTTGATCGTGTACGTGCGGACGGGCCGCGCGATGTTCTTGTACGACTGCTCGCCGAGCAGCTTGAACTCGAGCGAGAGCTTGTTCTGGATCTGGTCGTAGACGCTGCCCGAGATGCAGATCCCCCCGGGCTCCGTCGAGGTCTGGATCCGCGCCGCGACGTTCACGCCGTCGCCGAGCAGGTCGGCGCCCTGCACGATGACGTCGCCCAGGTTGATGCCCATGCGGAACACCATCCGCTCGTCCGCCGCGAGGGACGCGTTGCGCGTCGCGAGGGCCGCCTGGATCTCGGTCGCGCAGCGCACGGCCTCGACCGCGCTGTTGAACTCGGCCAGGAGCGCGTCACCCGCCGTGTTGAAGATCCGTCCCTGGTGGAGCCGGACCAGCGACTCGAAGATCTCCCGATGGCCGCGGAAGATCTGCACCGTCCGCTCTTCGTTGGCCGCCATGAGCTGGCTGTAGCCCGCGACGTCGGCGCAGAGAATGGTCGCGAGCCTGCGGACGAGCGGTGTGTCGTCGGGCATGGGCTCTCCTAGTCCTCGCGAGCTTCGAAGATCGCGCGCGGGTTGCGCACGAGCATCTGGTCGATCTGGTCTTCCTTCACGCCGGCCTTGCGGAGCGCGGGCAGGATGTCGTCGGAGATGTGCGTGTAGTGCCACTTCGGGCGCGTGCGGCGCTTCGCTTCCTCCGAGAGCATGTCGCTCCAGCAGTTCGCGTCGTGCGAGAGCACCATCTTGCCGGCGTAGCCTTCGGCACACAGGCGCGCGAGCACCTCCACGCGCTTCTCGGTCGGCAGGAAGTTGTCGAGCCCGAAGCGGTCCATGCCGATCGTGCTCCCCCGCTCCATGAGCCCGCGCAGATAGTCGAGGTCGTCGCTGTCGCCGCTGTGGCCGATGATGACCCGGCGCAGGTCGACGCCCTCTTGCGCGAAGATCGCCTGCTGCGTCTCGCCGACGCGGCCCGCGGCCCAGGTGTGCGTCGAGATCGGGACACCGGTCGCCTTCTGCGCCCGCGCGGAGGCGCGCAGGACCTTCTCGATCACCGCGCTCACGCCGGCCGTGTCGGTCGCGCACTTGATGATCGCCGCCTTCACGCCGCTGGTGCCGATGCCCTGCGTGATGTCGCGGATGAAGAGGTCGGCGACCGCGTCGATGCCGTGCCCGGTGAAGTAGCGCTGCGGCATCCACCAGACACCGGTCGCGACGATGACGTGCACGCGCGAGCGGCGCGCGACGTCCAGGATGAGGGTGATGTCGCGCCCGAGATCCACGGTGGTGAGGTCGACGATCGTGCGGACGCCCCGGCTGTAGAGATCGGCCATCTTCGTCTCGGCGATCCGGAGGATCTCGTCGCGATCCCAGAGGTGCGGCCAGTTCTCCTGCACGCCGGGCGAGCGCGTGACGATGTGCTCGTGCATCAGCGTGGGGCCGAGGGCCCCCGTGTCGATCGGGCCGAGCGCCGTCTCCACCATGGTCATCGCGTCCGTACCTCCAGCACGGGATTGTGCGCGCGCACGGCCGCGAGCACCACCGCCTCGACCGCCGGCTCTCTCAGCAGCAGGTTCGCGGTCTCGTGCGCCGGCGCACGGTCCGGCAGGCTCTCCACCTTGTTGATGAGGACCACCACGCGCGCGCGGGCCGGCACGCCCTTGCGTCCGCCGTCGGGATGCGCCAGCACGCGGGCGACGACCGCGGGCGTGATCGGCGATCCGAGCGGCGCGCCGCTGAGCGCGCTGATCAGCTCGGGCCGGTGCACGTGATCGTCGTGGAGCGTCTTGCCGAAGACGTCGGCGCCGACGACGGGGACGACGAGCGTCGTCTCCTCGGGGATCACCGGCTCGTGCCCGGCCGGCGCCTTGAAGGGCCGCATGCGCGACCCGTCCGCTTCGTTCAGGATGCACGCGTCCGGGAACCACGCGCGCAGGTCCGAGAACAGCGCCCGTGAGATGCCCGCGGCCTTGCCGGTGTCCGGCTCGGTGTCGCCGATGATGAGCACGTGCGGGCTCCGCGCGAGCGCCGCGGTCACACGTGCTCGCGTGGCGTCCGCCGCGGCGACGTGCGCGGGCGCCAGCGCGATCTGCGCGGCGAAGATCTTCGTGGTCGTGGTCGTGAGGACGCGGCCGCCGGCGTCGACCATCTCGCGCGCGAGCCGGAACATCGCGGTGGTCTTGCCCCCGCCGCCCACGAGCGCCACGATGTCGTCGCGCTTCATCCCGAGCGATTCGGCCAGCGTCACGGGGGCACGTTATAGTCGCGACGACGTGCCGTCAATCGACCGCCTCCTGCTCGTCAACGCGATGCTCGGCCAGTTCATCACCGGGTTCGCCGGGCGCAGCGTCGTCGTCGGGCTGCCCACGATCGCGACGTCGCTCGACGCCGACATCCTCTGGATCTCGTGGACGATCATCGCGTACCAGCTCGCGAGCATCAGCCTCTCGGTGGTCTTCGGCCGCCTCGGCGACATCCACGGCCGGTACGCGATCTACGGCGGCGGCTTCGTGATCATGACGACGGGCGCGCTGTTGTGCGGCCTGGCTCCCAACGTCGTGTGGCTCGTGTTCTTCCGGGTGGTGGAGGGCATCGGCGCCGCGATGATCGCGTCGGCGACGCGCGTGCTGGCGATGGAAGCGATGCCCGAGGGCGCCGCGGGCCGCGCGAACGGGTTCATGACGATGTCGTTCCACGGCGGCGTGCTGCTCGGGCCGCCGATCGGCGGCCTCGTGATCGACGTCGTGAGCTGGCGGTGGATCTTCTTCCTGCTCGTGCCGATCGGCGTGACCGGCATGATCCTCACGGCGCTCCGGGCGCGTGACCGCCAGCGCGTGGTGGCCGAGCGCCCGGCGATCGACTACGGCGGCGCCGCGCTGCTCATCGTGCTCACGCTCGCGCTCGCGCTGCTGGTCGACCGGCGCAGCGCGCAGGTGCTGGGCACCGGCGAGAAAGCCGCCATGGCGGGAGTCTTCGTCGCCACGCTCGCGGGCTTCCTCGTCCACGAGCGGCGCGCGCGCAACCCCGTCGTGAACTTCGCGCTGTTCCGGATCCGGATGTTCAGCTTCAGCGTGCTCAGCCTCGTCATCATCGCCACGACGATGAGCGTGCTCATGCTCGTGCTGCCGTTCTATCTCCAGGACGTGCTCCACCTCTCCCCGTCCTTCATCGGCGTGCTGTTCCTCGCCGCGCCGGTCTTCACGATCACGCTGGCGCCGCTCACCGGCGCGCTGACCGACCGCATCGGCCCGCGGCTGCCGGCGTCGATCGGCGTGTTGATGAACATGGCGGTCTTCGTCGTGGGGATGCTGATGGGGACCGAGTCGCCGTGGCTCCTGCCCGCGCTCCTGATGGCGCTGACCGGGCTCGGGCAGGGCTTCTTCAACACGGCGAACCAGACGGCGCTGATCGCGTCGGTGCCGCGCGAGTACCGCGGCTTCGCGACGGGGATGGTGCAGATGAGCTTCGGCCTCGGCTCGCTGCTCGGGACGTCGCTCGGCAGCGTGCTGCTGACCGTGGCGTTCCGCTACGCCTCCGGGATTCCCGACGCCGCGCCCAGCGCGGCGGACGCGGCGTCGTTCGTCTTCGCCATGAAGGCGACGTACGCGGGATGCCTCGTCCTCACGTTCGTCGCCTTCGTCGCCTCGTTCATGCGCGGCGGTGCCAGGCTCGGCGTCAGCCCTTAGCGCCGGCCCGAGCGCGCGCGAGCAGGTCGTCGGCGCCGGCCTGGATCCACGGGAAGAAGCTCGTCATGAGCGCGCGCACGCCCATTTTCGTGTAGCGCTCGACGTTCCCGGCGTTGACGAGCGTGCCGCACGGGCGCCCGGCGTCCACGATCGTGCGGATCGCGCCGTCGATCGTCTGCTGCACGTCCGGGTGGGTCATGTTGCCGATGTGGCCCATCGACGTGGCGAGGTCGCTCGGCGCCACGAAGAAGACGTCGATGTGCTCGACCTTCACGATCTCATCGAGCTTGCGGACGGCGGCGATGTCCTCGATCAGCACGATGAGCAGGCTGTGGTCGTTCGCGGTCTTGAGGTAGTCGGGCACGCCGAAGCCCTGGCGGCTCGTGAACATGCCGCGCTTGCCGATCGGCGCGAACTTCGCCGCCTCGACGACGGCCTCCGCCTCCGCGCGCGTGTTGACGTGCGGCACGCAGATGCCCTGGGCGCCGCGGTCGAGCGTGCGATAGATCGTCGCGTAGTCGTTGTCCATCACGCGCACGACGGAGGTCTTGCCCCAGAGATCGCACGCGCGCGTGAGGTTCCCGAGGTCCGCGTAGTCGACGCCGCCGTGCTCGCCCTCGAGCCAGATGCCGTCGACGTCGAGCGTGCCGAGCTGATCGATGAGATCGGGATCGTTGCTGCCGGCGAGAATGGTCGCGACCTGTCCGGCAGCCAGCTTCTGCTTCACGCGATTGGGTCTGATGTTCACGAGGGCCTCCTCAGGATGGAAAGGTGAAGATGTTCGCGGGCTCGTGGTGCGGGTCGTGGTCGCGCCGGAGCCGCTGCACCATGCGCAGCGCGTAGGGCGCGCCTTCGAGCATCTGGGCGAGCGTCACATCGTCGAGCGGCACCCCGGCGTGCTTCGCCGCGTTCACGCACAGGTCGCGCGTCTCCGCATCGGCGGCGGGCTCGCCCGACAGGACGGGCGGCGGGGTCATGTCGGGCGCCGTCGCGCCGCGCACGAGCTGCGGACGTCGCGTGTGCCACTCGGTGGCGCGCTCGTACGCGTCGCCGATGCGCAGGATCGTGGTCTCGTCGAACGGGCGGCCGATGATCTGCATGCCGAGCGGCAGGCCCTGACGCCCGAAGCCATTGGGCAGCTGCAGCACCGGCTGGCTCGTGACGTTCCACACGGTGGTCACGTTCGGCTTCTGCCAGAACGAGACGCTGAGGTAATCGGCGATCCGTGGCGCCTCGCCCATGCCGGCCGTGACGAAGGCGTCGAACTTCGGGTACAGCGGCTCCATCTCGACCATCATCCGGCGATGCTCGCGCGTGGCCTGGACGTAGTCGTTGGCGGTGAACAGCATGGACGGCAGCACGCGCGAGCGGAAGTCGGCGCCGAAGTCCTTCGGGCGCGCGACCAGGTTCTTCTGGTGGACGCTGAAGATCTCGCTCTCCGCGATGATGATCTTCACGTCGAAGTACTGTCCGAGCGGGCGCACGCGGCACTCCTCGAGCTCGGCGCCGAGGCGGCGCAGGACGTCGAGCGCGGCATCCATCGCCGCGCGCACGTCCTCCGACGCCGGAAGGTCTTCCTCCCAGTGGTACCGGAGGGCGCCGATCCTGAGGCCGCGGAGATCCCGGCGGAGCGCGTCGCGATACACGGGAATCGGTCGCCGCAGGCTCCCCGCGTCCTTCGCGTCGTAACCGGCGAGCGCCTGGAGCACGAGCGCACAGTCTTCGACGGTTCGCGCGAGCGGGCCGCAGTGATCGAACGTGTACGAGTTGGTGATGACACCGGCGCGGCTCACCAGCCCGAACGTCGGCATGAGACCGACGACGCCGCACAGCGACGCGGGGCCGCGGATCGATCCCCCGGTGTCCGAGCCGAGCGCGACCGGCGTCATCCCGGCGGCGACGGCGGCCCCCGATCCCGACGACGAGCCTCCGGTGAACCGTTCGAGGTTCCACGGGTTGCGCGCCGGCGGCCACGGCAGATCGAACGACGGCCCGGCGTGCGCCATCTCGTGCGTGGCGAGCTTGCCGAGCAGCACGGCGCCGGCCGCGTAGAGCTTGGTCGTCGCGGTGGCGTCGTCCCGGGGAATCCGGTCCATGAACACGCGCGAGTGGCCCGACGTGAGGATCCCGCGCGTGTCGTAGATGTCCTTGAGCGCGAACGGGATCCCGTGCAGCGGGCCGCGGTGCCTGCCGGCGGTGATCTCCGCCTCCGCCTCGCGCGCCTGCCGCCGCGCCAGATCGAACGTGCGGGTGATGAACGCCCGCGTCTGATCGTCGTACTGCTCGATGCGCTGGATCAACGCCTCGACGAGGTCGACGGGCGAGAGCTTCCGGGCCGCGATGAGACTCGAGAGTTCGGCGATCGAGAGGTCGTGGAGCTCGTTGGCCATCGGGCACCTCGCCCCGTGAGACTACCGCATGCGCGCGAGCCTGGCACCGGCCCGCGCGCCCGCCGACCCGAGCAGGTCGGCGAGCCGCGCGAGCGCTGGTTGCCGGCGCGCCGCCGGGCGCCACACGAGCGTGACCGGCAGCGCGGGCACGCGCGCGGGCGCGCTGACGACGCGATCGCGCGGCGCCTCCGCGAGCGCGAGCGATGGCACGAGGCCGATGCCGAGGCCGCCCGAGACATACGAGAGCAGCAGCGACACGCTCGGCACGTCGATCGTCGACACCGGGCGGATGCGCGCGTCGGCCAGGTACTGATCGAGCAGCGCGCGCCCGCGACTCTCGGCCGCGAGGCGGAGGACCGGCTCCTTGTGCAGGCGCTCGGTCAGCGGTGTGCGGTCGCCGCGTCCCCGACGCGGGCCCACCCAGACGAACGGCTGATCGAAGAGGTGACGGTCCTCCAGGCCGCGCGGAGTGTCCTGCCCCGTGACGATCGCGAGGTCCACGTCGCCCGCGGACACGAGGCGCGCGCCGGCCCGCGAATGCGTGGTGACGATCTCGAAGCGGACCGGCGGATCGGAGTCGAGGAGATCGCGCAGCACGGGCGCCAGCAATCCCTTGCCGAGATAGTCGCTCGCGGCCACGCGCAGCGTCGTGGTGGGACGGCCCGCCAGCGCGGCGAGCTGGCCGAACGTCGCTTCGGCCTCGCCCCAGAGCGCGCGCACGACCGGCAGCGCCGCTTCTCCCGCGGCCGTGAGCCGCACACCGCGCCCGGCACGCTCGAAGAGCTTCAGGCCGAAGTGCGCCTCGATCCGCCGGATCTGCTGGCTCACCGCGGACGACGTGATGTGCCGCTGGCGCGCGGCCGCGGCGACGGACCCCGTGCGCGCCACCGCGAGCAGCGTCTCCAGCGCGGGGAACAGCCCCGTGTCGATCATGTAGCCACCCTTAACATTCAGTGCAGAACCTTTCACTAGACTACACAGTCGCGGCTACGGCAGGATACGGCCCTCGCAGGAGGGAACCCATGGCACGCACGCTGCTCGACAAGGTCTGGGAAGCGCACACCGTCCGGACGCTGCCGTCCGGGCAGACGCAGCTCCTGATCGGCCTCCACCTCATCCACGAGGTGACGACGCCGCAGGCGTTCCAGATGCTGAAGGATTCGAAGCTCAAGGTTCGCATGCCCGAGCGCACGTTCGCGACGCTCGACCACATCATCCCAACGACGGATCAGACGCGTCCTTACGCCGATCCGCTGGCGGAGGAGATGGCGGTCCACATGATCCGCAACGCCAAGGACTTCGGCGTGCCCCTGTTCGACATGGCGACGGGTCGGCAAGGCATCGTTCACGTGATCGGGCCCGAGCTCGGGCTGAGCCAGCCGGGCATGACGATCGCGTGCGGCGATAGCCACACGTCCACGCACGGCGCGGTCGGCGCGATCGCGTTCGGCATCGGCACGACGCAGGTGCGCGACGTGCTCGCCACGCAGTGCCTGGCGATGGCGAAGCCGAAGCTGCGGCAGGTGCGCGTGGACGGCGCGCTCGCGCAGGGCGTCTACGCGAAGGACGTGATCCTCTTCATCATCAACCAGCTCGGCGTGAAGGGCGGCGTGGGGTACGCGTACGAATACGCCGGCTCCGTCATCGAGCGCATGACGATGGAAGAGCGGCTCACCGTCTGCAACATGTCGATCGAGGGCGGCGCGCGCTGCGGGTACGTGAATCCCGACCAGACGACGATCGACTACATGCGTGGCCGGCCGTACGTGCCCCAGGGCGCCGCCTTCGACAACGCGGCGAAGTGGTGGAGGTCGATGGCGACCGAGACGGGCGCCGCGTTCGACGACGTCGCGAAGCTGGACGGCAACGCGATCGAGCCGGTGGTCACGTGGGGCATCAACCCGGGGATGTCGGTCGGCGTGAGCCAGACGATCCCGTCGCCGGACGCGCAGCCGGAGGCCGAGCGCCCGACGTTCCGCGAAGCGCTCGCGCACATGGACTTCAAGGCAGGACAGCCGATCAAGGGCGCGAAGATCGACGTCGCCTTCGTCGGCTCGTGCACGAACGGCCGTCTCTCCGACCTCCGCGCCGCCGCCGAGGTCGCGAAGAAGGGCAAGGTCGCGAAGCACGTGCGCGCGCTCATCGTGCCCGGCTCGCAGCAGGTCGAGAAGGCCGCCGAAGCGGAAGGCCTGCACGAGATCTTCAAGGCGGCGGGCTTCGAGTGGCGCAAGGCCGGCTGCTCGATGTGCCTCGGCATGAACCCCGATCAGCTCGTCGGCCGCGAGATGAGCGCCTCGTCCAGCAACCGCAACTTCATCGGCCGGCAGGGCAGCCCGACGGGTCGCACGCTCTTGATGAGCCCGGCGATGGTCGCCGCCGCCGCGATCACCGGCGCCGTCGCCGACGTGAGGGAGATCCTTCGATGAGCACCGAGTACGTGCGCAAGCACGTCGCCGGACGCGGCATCCCCGTGACCGGCAACGACATCGACACGGACCGCATCATCCCGGCCCGCTTCCTCAAGGAAGTCACGTTCGAGAGCATGGGTGAGCACGCGTTCGAGGACGCGAAGAAGGCGAACCCCGAGCACCCGTTCAACCAGCCCGTCTACAAAGGGGCGTCGGTGCTCGTGGTCGGACAGAACTTCGGCTGCGGCTCCTCGCGCGAGCACGCGCCGCAGGCGCTGATGCGCTGGGGCATCCGCGCGATCGTCGGCGGCTCGTACGGCGAGATCTTCTTCGGCAACTGCACGATGCTCGGCATCCCCTGCCTCACGATCTCGCAGGCGGACCTCGAGTGGCTGCAGAAGGCGGTCGAGCGCTCTCCGAAAGAGACCGTGGACGTCGACGTGGAGAAGCAGCAGGTGCGCTTCGGCGACAAGGTGATCCAGGCACGCATCCCCGACGGTCCGCGCAACCAGCTCGTGCAGGGCACGTGGGATTCGACGGCCGTGCTCCTCGAGGCGGGCGGCGCGATCGAGGCGACGGCGAAGAAGCTTCCGTACGTCAGCGGGTTCTGAGTCGACGCCGTGAAGCTCGCGGTCTCGCGCGAGGTGCGCGAGGCGCTCGCGGCGCGCCGGCCCGTGGTCGCGCTCGAGTCGACGGTCATCGCGCACGGCCTGCCACGGCCGGTCAATCTCGAGACCGCGCGCGAGCTCGAGCGGATCGTTCGCGCCGGCGGCGCCACCCCCGCGACGATCGCCCTGGCGGATGGCCGGGCCGTCGTCGGGGCGGACAGCGCGCTCGTCGAGCGGCTCGCGATGGAGGACGAGATCGCCAAGGTCTCGCTCCGCGACCTCGCGCCTGTCCTCGCGGATCCCAAGCGCATCGGCGCCACCACCGTTGCCGCGACCGTCGAGATCGCGGCGCGCGCGGGCGTCGCGGTCTTCGCGACCGGCGGCATCGGCGGCGTGCACCGCGACGCCGAGCGCACGTTCGACGTCTCGGCCGACCTCGGGGCCATCGCGCGCCACCCCGTGTGCGTCGTCTGCGCGGGCGCGAAGCTGATCCTCGACCTGCCGCGCACGCTCGAGCACCTCGAGACGCTCGGCGTGCCCGTCATCGGCTACGGCACCGACGACTTCCCCGCCTTCTACGTGCGCGAGAGCGGGCTGCGCCTGGCCCATCGCGTGGACGACGCGGAGCGCGCGGCGCGGATCGTGCGCGCGCAGGTCGATCGCGGCGCGGGGCTGGTCATCGCCGTGCCGCCGCCGGCGGATGCGGCGCTCGCCGCCGACGAGGGCGACGCGACGGTCGCGCGTGCGGTCAGCGAGGCCGCGCGAGAGGGCGTGGCGGGGGCGGCGCTCACGCCGTATCTGCTCCGCGCGCTCGGCACGATGAGCGAGGGTCGCTCGCTGCGCGCGAACGTGGCCCTGCTGCGGCGCAACGCGGAGGTCGCCGCCGCGATCGCGCGCGAGCTCGCTGCGTTGTGAACCGGATCTGACAGGAGCGCACGCACGCCCACGAAGTCTCCGCTGCCGCCACAGATCGAGCAGTTCCTCCACGACAACCCGCAGGGCGTGCTGACGTCGTTCCGGCGGAACGGGATGCCGCAGCTCAGCATCGTCACGGTGTATCCGCGCGACGGCGGCGTCGGCATCTCGATCACCGAGACGCGCGCGAAGTTCAAGAACCTGCTGCGTGACCCGCGGTGCTCCGTGCTCGTCTCGCACGTCGACTGGTGGTCGGGCTTCCTCGTCTTCGAGGGCACGGCGGAGATGATCCACTCCGGCAACGCGGACCCGGAGACGCTGCGCATCGCGCGCCGTCACATCTTCAGCGCGACGACGCGACGGCGCAGCCGGGACTGGGACGAGTACGACCGCATCACGAACGAGGACAAGCGCGTCGCGATGATCGTCCGACCGGCGCACATCTACGGCTCGGCCCTCGCACGGATGCAGGCGGCGCTGGCGAAATGACGGTGCGCGTGGATCCCGTCACCTACGCGAGCGCCGACGGCGAGACGAGCATTCCGTCCTATCTCGTCACCCCGGAGGGCGACGGACCGCATCCGACCGTGGTGATCCTGCGCGGCGTGGCCGGCCCCGACGACGGGTACATCGAGATCGCGCGCCGCCTCGCCGAGTGGGGATACGTCGCGCTGCTCCACGGCTGGAAAGTGCGCGGCGACAATCCTCCGGACGGCCCCGTGGACGACGACATGAAGGGCGCGTTGCGCTATCTGCGGTCCGTCGGCCGGGTCGATCAGCGCCGGGTGGCGGTGTTCGGCTTCTGTCGCGGCGGCATCCACGCGCTCATGGCCGCGCGCGCGCATCCGGAGCTACGGGTCGTCGTCGTCTTCCACGGCTTTGCTTTCCGGTCCGCGCGCGCCGTGCCCGGCGCGCAGCCGTTCGACCTGGTCGAGAGCGTGAACGTGCCGACCCTCGTCATGCACGGCACCGAGGACGAACAGGCGCCGGTCGACGGCATGCACCGGATGGAGGCGCGGATGCGCGCGCTCGGGAAAGCCTGTGAGTTCACGTTCTACGAGGGCGCCCGCCACGGCTTCGCGGTGCGCACGCACCCGGGCTACGACGCGCCGACCGCCGCGCGGAGCTTCGACGAGGCGAAGCGGTTTCTCGCGAAGCACCTCTGACGCGCTAGTACTACTGTGTTAAAAAAGTTAGGGAAGTCATGGGGTACGCTGGCAGGATCGAGGCATGCCCAACGCCGCGACGGCTCGAGCCCAGCGATTTGCCGCGTATGTTGAGCGTCTCACCAGCGCCCTCGGCCATCGGGATCGTCATGAGCCGCTGCGCGCGTACGTCACCGGCCTCTGCCTGCCTGGGGAGCGCAAGAGCGTCGAGCCGATGGCGGCGCGCGTCGATCCGCGGCATGTCCGCGCCCGCCACCAGTCGATGCACCACTTCGTCGCCGATGCGCCCTGGGACGCCCCCGCGGTCCTGCGCGTCGCGCGCGAGTGGGTGCTGGGGCCGATGGTCCGGCACGGCGCCGTGGCCGCATGGATCGTGGACGACACCGGATTTCCCAAGAAAGGCCAGCACTCAGTGGGCGTCGCGCGGCAGTACTGCGGCGTCCTGGGCAAACCGGACAACTGCCAAGTGGCGGTGAGCATCGCGGTGGCGAACGAGGCGGTGAGCCTGCCGGTCGCCTATCAGCTCTACCTGCCCGAGAGCTGGGCGAGCGATCGCCGTCGGCGGCGAGTCGCCGGCGTACCTGATCACATCACGTTCCAGCCGAAGTGGCAGATCGCGCTGGGGCAGATCCGGACGTTGCAGGCCGAGGAGGTACCTCCCGCTCCCGTCGTCGCGGACGCCGGCTACGGAGACACGACCGCGTTTCGCGAGGCGCTCACGACCGCGGGCTTGGCGTACGTCGTCAGCGTGAAGAAGGAGACGACGGCATGGCCGCCCGGCGAGGCGCCGCGGCCCCCGAAGCGCTGGAAAGGCCGCGGTCGGCCGCCCACGTGCGTGCGGCGCACGGCGACGCACACCCCGCGGAACCTCAAGCAACTGGCCGTCGCGCTGCCGACGACGGCGTGGCGCACGGTGACGTGGCGCGAAGGGACGCGCGGCACGATGCGCTCCCGCTTCACGCGGCTGCGGGTGCGACCCGCTCATCGCGATGAGCAGCGCGCGGCGCCTCGGCCCGAGGAGTGGTTGCTGATCGAGTGGCCGCGGAACGAAGCGGAGCCCACGAAGTATTGGCTCTCGACCCTCCCGGTGACGACGCCCCTCGCCGAGCTCGTTCGTCTCGCCAAGCTGCGCTGGCGCATCGAGCGGGATTATCAGGAACTCAAGGATGAGCTGGGGCTCGACCATTTCGAGGGGCGGGGGTGGCGCGGCTTCCATCATCATGGCGCGTTATGTATCGCGGCGTATGCCTTCCTCGCCGCCGACCGCGCGAGGGTTTCCCCCCCAGCGCCTCTGGCCTTCCTCCGCCCCGCTCGCCTTCCCAAAGGTTTCACGCCGCGGGGTGCTCCCGGTGCGCCCTGAACGTCATGTCCCCACGTCCATCGCCACGGCGTACGAGCTCCTGGCCTGGGCCCTGCTGCAACGATTGCCCTGTCGCTCGTGTGGACGGCTCCCGGAGACGGGATGATATTTAGTAACACAGTAGTACTATGGGACGGGGCGGAGGGCTCGTACGGCCTCCGCCCCTGTATCGTTCTCTGGACATTGAACAAGCCCCAACGTGCGGCGTAGTCTGCGCGCATGGGAACGTTCTACGTCGACGCTCTCGTTGCGGCCCCGCACGCATCGACGCGGCGAGAAGCCCTCAAGCTCCTCGTTGACACGGGCTCGATGTACAGCTGGATCTCGACGACCGTGTTGCAAACGCTCGGCGTCGAGCCCTTCACGCGCCGACGAATCGTCACGATCGATGGCTCGCTGTCCGAGCGTGACATGGCGGAAGTCGTGATGACCCTCGAGGCGCAGACGCTGCACACGCTTTGCCTCGTCGGTCAGCCGGGGGATCTGGAAGGGCTCGGCGCCTACACCCTCGAAGGGTTCGGCCTGGGCGTGGATCCCATTCAGCGCCGCCTGATCCCCGCGATCATGTTCGGCGCCTCGGCGCTCGCGTCTTAGCGCTACAGCGTCGCGTTGATCGTGCGCGCGAGATCGACATCGCGCGCGCTCAGCCCGCCGGCGTCGTGGCTCCAGAGACGCAGCGTCACCTGGTTGTAGTCGTGCACCGTGATGTTCGGGTGATGGTTGGCCTTCTCGGCGAGCGCCGCCACGCCATTCGCGAAGATCATCGCCGTCTTGAAGTCGGCGAAGCGCCACGTGCGCTGGATCGCGTCGGCGTCGCGCGTCCATTCGGGCAGGGTCGCCAGCTCGCGCGCCAGCACGTCCTCGGGAAGGCGGGGGCCCCCGGGCATGGCTATGCGCGCGTCAGCTTCTGGAGCGAGCGGATCTCGCGCGGCGGCTTCTCGTCCTTGCCCTGCGCGGTCCACGACACCTCGGCCACGTAGAGATCGCCGCGCGAATCGACCACGCAGCCGTGCGGCGCGATGAACTCGCCGGGCTTCTCGCCGCGGAACGTGCCCCCGACGCGATCGACCAGATCGCCCTTCATGCTGACCACCGACACGCGCGCGCCGATGTTCGGGACTTCGGCATTCACCGGCAGGTGTGACGGCAGCTCGCCGACGTAGCCGAGCCCGGCGGCGCGATCGATGTGAAGTCCGCAGGGCCGGTGGAGGTTGTTCCACTGCGCCAGGTAGCGCCCTTCGCCGTCGAAGATCTGCACGCGGCTGTTCTCCCGGTCCGCCACGTAGACGAGGCCCTCGCGGTCGGTCGCGATGTTGTGCGGGATGTTGAAGCGTCCCGGATCGGTGCCCGGTCCGCCCCACGAGTGGAGATGCCGGCCCTTCGGATCGAACTTGTGGACGTGCGAGTTGCCGTAGCCGTCGGAGATGTAGACGTTGCCGGTCCGCGGGCAGAGCGCGACGTGGGTCGGGCGGTTGAACGGCTTGCCGCCGTGGAGCGTCGACGCCTGGTCCGGGTTCCCGATCGTCAGCAGCAGCTTCCCGTCGGCCGTGAACTGGCGGATGGTGTGATGCAGGTCATCGGTCAGCCAGAGCGTGTCGTCCGGGCCGATCGTGATCCCGTGCGGCCGGCGAAACACGCCCTCGCCCCACGACCGCAGGAATGTCCCCTCGCGATCGAACACGATGACCGGATGCTCGCCGCGATTGAAGACGTACGCGTTGTCGCGCGCATCCACGGCGACGCTCGTCGCCTCCACGAACGACCAGCCGTCCGGCAAACGCCCCCAGGACTCGATCGCGCGAAATCCCATGCCAGCCTCCCCGCGTCTGTCGGGCCAATGATACGATCAGCCCGCGCCTGCCGTAGATCCAAAGCGGGGAGAGCCGGAGAGGAACGCGCGTGCGCTACGGGTTCGTCATCGATCAGCGGAAGTGCATCGGCTGTCACGCCTGCACCGTCGCCTGCAAGGAAGAGAACCACGTGCCGCTCGGCGCCTTCCGCACGTGGGTGAAATACGTCGAGCGCGGCCGCTATCCCGAGACCCGCCGCTACTTCTCGGTCCTGCGCTGCAACCACTGCGACGACGCGCCGTGCGTCACCATCTGCCCGACCGTCGCGCTCTACCGCCGCCACGACGGGATCGTGGACTTCGACGGCGCGCGCTGCATCGGCTGCAAGTCCTGCATGCAGGCGTGCCCGTACGACGCGCTCTACATCGATCCGGCCACGCAGACCGCCGCGAAGTGCCACTACTGCGCGCACCGTATCGAGGTCGGCCTCGAGCCCGCGTGCGTGATCGTCTGCCCCGAGCAGGCCATCATCGCCGGCGATCTCGACGATCCGACGACGCGGATCGCGCGGCTCGTCGCCACGGAGCAGGTGCAGGTCCGCAAGGCCGAGCAGGGCACGCGACCGAAGGTCTTCTACCTCGGCGCCGACACCGCCGCGCTGACCCCCTCGATGCAGTCGCCGACCGCGCATTACGTCTTCGCCACCCGGCCGCAGGCCGAGGTGGATCTCGTCCGCATGGTCGAAGAGGTCCAGCGGATGGAGCCGCGCGCCGACGGCGCGGCGAGCCGTCCCGTCTACGACGCCCCGCACATGACGCGCCCGTGGGGCGCGAAGGTGTCCGCGTACCTGTGGACGAAATCGGTCGCCGCGGGCAGCCTGCTCGTCGCGGCGCTCGCCGCGCTGCTCGGCGCGTCGCCGGCAAGCCCGCTGCTCGGCCTCGCACCGCCCGTCATCGCGCTGCTGTTCCTCGCGATCACGACCGCGCTGCTCGTCCTCGACCTCAAGCGTCCGGACCGCTTCCACTACATCCTGCTCAAGGGCAATCCCCGGTCGTGGCTCGTGCTGGGCGCGTGGATCCTGATCGCCTACGGGATCATCGCGGTCGTCTGGCTCCTCGCGAGCGCCACGGGCACGCCGGGGCTGCTGCGCGCGCTCGCGATCCCCACGATGGTGCTCGCCGCGGGCGCCGCGGGGTACAGCGCGATGCTCTTCGGCCAGGCCGAGGGGCGTGATTTCTGGCAGAGCCCGCTGCTGCTGCCGCAGCTCCTGATCGCCGCGGTCGCCGCGGGGGCCGCCACGCTGCTCGTGGTGGGCGCGCTGGGCGGCGCCGCGCCCTCGGCGCTGACGCGCCTCGGGTGGCTGCTCGGCGCGTCGCTCGTCGGCAACGCCGTGCTGCTCTTCGCCGAGCTCGGCGCCACGCACGCGAACGTCGACGTCACCCGCGCGGCGCGGCTGATCACGCGCGGACACTACGCGGCGCGGTTCTGGATCGGCGTCGTCGGCGCCGGCATCGGCGTGCCGCTGTTGCTCCTCGGCGGGGCACCCGGTCACGCGGCCGCCGCCTCGGTCGCCGCCGTGCTCGCGCTCCTGGGGCTCGCGATCTACGAGGACATCTGGGTGAAGGCCGGCCAGAGCATTCCGCTGAGTTAGGAGATCCGGGTGACGCCTTCCGAGCCGCTGCATCCGTCCGCGCGCGAGCTGCCGCCGCCCACCGGCGGTCTCGCGAGCTTCCCGCCCGTCGAGCGCTGGGACGACTGGGAGGAATACGATCCGGTCGCGTGGCCGCGGAAGGTCACGAAGCGGTACTCGCTGATCCCGACGATCTGTTTCAACTGCGAGGCCGCGTGCGGGCTGCTCGCCTACGTGGATCGCGACAGCGGAAAGATCGCGAAGTTCGAAGGCAACCCGGTGCATCCCGGCAGCCGCGGGCGCAACTGCGCGAAGGGCCCGGCCACGCTCAACCAGGTCGACGACCCCGAGCGCATCCGCTACCCGCTGCGCCGCAAGGGCGCGCGCGGCAGCGGCGAGTGGGAGCGCGTGAGCTGGGACGAGGCGCTCGACGACATCGCCGGCCGCATCCGCAAGGCGCTCGTCGAAGGCCGGCAGAAGGAAGTGATGTACCACCTCGGCCGGCCCGGCCACGAGCTGGTCTACCTGCAGCGCGTGTTCCACGCCTGGGGCATCGACGGCCACAACAGCCACACCAACGTCTGCTCGGCGAGCGCGCGCGCCGGCTACGCGTTCTGGATGGGGATGGACCGGCCGTCGCCCGATCACGCGAACGCGCGCGTGATGCTGCTGCTCTCGTCGCACCTCGAGACCGGCCACTACTTCAATCCCCACGCGCAGCGAATCATCGAAGGGAAGATGCGCGGGGCGAAGGTCATCGTCGTCGACACGCGCCTCAGCAACACCGCGTCGATGGCGGACTGGTGGCTCGCGCCGTGGCCGGGCACCGAGGCCGCGGTCCTCCTCGCCATCGCGAACATCCTCGTCACCGAGCGGCGCTACGACCGCGACCACGTCCGCCGCTGGGTGAACTGGGAGGAGTATCTTCGCGAGGAGCGGCCCGATCTTCCGCAGACGTTCGAAGGCTTCGAGCGCGCGCTCGAGGAGCTCTACGCCGAGTACACGCCGGCCTTCGCCGCGAAGGAGAGCGGCGTCGACGCCGCGAAGATCGTGGAGATCGCGCGCGCGGTCGCCGGCGCGCGCGGCGCGCTCGCCACGCACGTCTGGCGCAACACCGCCGCCGGGAACCTCGGCGGCTGGCAGGTCGCGCGCGCGCTCGAGCTGCTCGTCGTGCTGACGGGCTCGGTCGGCACGCCGGGCGGCACCGCGCCGAACGCCTACAACAAGGCGATTCCCGCGCCGCCGATGATGCCGCCGCCCGCGAAGGTGTGGAGCGAGCTCCTGATGCCGAAGGAGTACCCGCTCGCCTTCTTCGAGATGAGCTTCCTGCTCCCGCACTTGCTCGAGGAAGGCCGCGGCAAGCTCTCCATGTACTTCACGCGCGTCTACAACCCCGTGTGGACGAACCCGGACGGCATGGCGTGGATCGAGATGCTGACGGATGAAAGCAAAGTCGAACGGCATGCATGTCTGACTCCGATTTGGAGTGAAACAGCGTGGTTCGCCGATTTCGTATTGCCGATGGGCCACGCCTCGGAGCGCCACGACCTCATGTCGCAGGAGACGCACGCCGCGCGCTGGATCGGGTTCCGGCAGCCGGTGCTGCGGCTGGCCCTCGAGCGCCAGGGCAAGGTGTTCGACACCACGTGGCAGGCGCACGAGGCCGCGGGCATCGGGCAAGTCTGGGAAGAGGACGAGTTCTGGATCGAGCTCTCGTGGCGTATCGACCCCGACGGCGCGCTCGGGATCCGCAAGTACTTCGAGTCGCCGTATCGCGCCGGCGAGAAGCTCCGCATCGCCGAGTTCTATCAGTGGATGTTCGAGCACAGCGTGCCCGGTCTGCCGCAGGCGGCGGCGAAGGAAGGGCTCACGCCGCTCGAGTACATGCGCAAGTACGGCGCGTTCCTCGTCGAGGACAACGTGTACGAGTCGCACGAGAAGGCGCTCGGCGCGAAGGACCTCGAGGGCGCGAGCGTCGATCCGCAGACGAAGGTCGTCTCGCGCGGTGGCGCCGCGATCGGCGTCGAGGTAGACGGCGTTGCGCGGACGGGCTTTCCCACGCCGTCGCGCAAGCTCGAGTTCTTCTCGCGCACGCTGAAGGAGTGGAAGTGGCCCGAGCAGGCGGTTCCGCGCTACATCCAGAGCCAGGTGCACTTCTCGAAGATCGACCGTGCGCGCGGCGAGATGGTGCTGCTCCCGACCTTCCGGCTGCCGACGCTCATTCACACGCGCTCGGGGAACGCGAAGTGGCTCGCCGAGATCTCGCACACGAACCCGCTGTGGGTGCATCCGGAAGACGCGGCGCGCCTCGGCGTCGTCACCGGCGATCTCCTGAAAGTCCAGACGGCGATCGGCTACTTCGTCGACCGCGTGTGGGTGACCGAGGGCATGCGCCCCGGCATCCTCGCGTGCTCGCATCACATCGGCCGGTGGCGTCTGCGTGAGGCGATCGGCGGCGAGCGGTGGTCCACCGCGCTGGTGGACCTTCGTCAGGAATCACCGGGTCAGTGGCGGATGCGGCAGGTGCACGGCGTCAGGCCGTTCCCGAGCGACGATCCGGACTCCGAGCGCGTCTGGTGGGAAGAGGCCGGCGTGAACCAGAACCTCACGTTCCCCGTGCAGCCCGATCCCGTGAGCGGCCAGCACTGCTGGCACCAGAAGGTCACGGTCACGAAGCCGGCGGAGGGCGAGCGGTACGGCGACATCTTCGTCGACACGCGCAAATCGTTCGAGATGTACCGCCAGTGGCTCGCGCTGGCGCGCCCCGCGCCGGGGCCGGGTAGTTTACGCCGGCCGCTATGGCTGCCGCGCGCGTTCAAACCGGACGCGTCGGTGTATCGGCTGGAGGGCTGAGCGCCGAGAGCCGTTCCACCCCTTCCCGCCGCCCGGCCGTATACCTTTCCGAGATGGACGAAGGGGCGTTCACGAAAGTGGCCGAGGAGTACGGGGCGCGGCTCTATGCCGTCGCCTTCCGTTTGCTCGGCCACCGCGCCGACGCCGAGGACGCCGTCCAGCGCGCCCTCATGAAGGCGTTCGCCGCGCGCGCCGCGTACTCCCCCCAATGGGCCGTGTCGACGTGGCTCTACCGCATCCTCACGAACGTCTGCGTGGACGAGCTGCGCCGGCGGCGGCCGACGAGTGAGATCGACGACGCCCACAGGTCGACGCCATCGCCGGCGGGCGCGATCGGGGCGCGCATCGACGTCGCGCGCGCGCTCGAGAGCGTGCCGCGTGAAGCACGTGTGCTGCTCGCCCTGCACTACGTCAACGGGCTCTCGCATCGCGAGCTCGCGCAGATCCGCGGCATCTCCGTCAACACCGTCAAGAGCCAGCTCGCGCGCGGCAAGCAGATCCTGCGCGTCCGGCTCGAGAGAGGACCTCATGGACCAGCTCGACGATCTCCTCGCTGAGTATTTCAACCCGGCCGTCGCGCCGAAGCGCCTCGCGACGCGGCTCGCGCGGCCGGCGGCACGCGCGACGGTCGTTGCGGATCCCGCGCGGTTTCATCTCGAGGCGAGCGATCGCGGCATCCGCCGCCTCGTGTACGGCCGCGGCCACGACACCGCGGCGACGGCGGCGGCGCGGCGCCATCTGGCGCGGGCGCGCGAGGAGCTCGCGGAGTACCTCGCGGGCGCGCGGACCTACTTCTCGGTGCCGGTCGACCTGGAGGTCGGCGACTTCCAGGGCCGCGTCCTCACGCAGGCGGCGCTCATCCCCTACGGCGAGACGACGTCGTATGCGGAGCTCGCGCGGCGCATCGGGCACCCGCGCGCCTCGCGCGCGGTCGGCAACGCGCTCGGCGCCAATCCGGTGCCCATCGTGGTCCCCTGCCATCGGATCATCCGCGGGGACGGGAGCTGGGGCCACTACGCGTTCGGCGGCGACATGAAGACCGCGCTCCTGCGGCTCGAGCGCACGACGCCGGCGCTCGTGGGCTCGGCGACGACCAGCATCGTGTGCCGGAAGGGCTGCGCCCACGAGCAGCGGATCAGCGAGCGGCACCGCGTGGTGTTCGCGTCGCTCGACGACGCGCGCAGCGTGGGCTACCGCCCGTGCAAGGTCTGTCAGCGCTGAGCGGCCCCCTTCGCGCAACGGAACCCGATGATGGCGTTCTGCGAGTCAGGTGGGTAGTCGTAGCGCAGCATCGTTCGCGGGCCGAACACGATGCCACCCCAGGAGGCACCGCGCAGGACGCGCCTGGTACCGGCGTCGGGGCCCGTCGGGTTTCGATTCGGACTGCGCGAGTAATAGTCGTTCGCGTACCAGTCGGCGACCCGCTCCCACACATTGCCCGCCATATCGTGCGCGCCATAGGGGCTGACGCCGCTCGGATACGAGCCGACGGGCGTCGGCTTGCCGACCTTGCTCTGCCCCGAGTTCGCGCGGCTCGCGTCCCATAGTGCGCCCCATGGGTATTCGCGCCCATCGGTTCCGCGCGCCGCCTTTTCCCACTCTGCTTCACTCGCAAGACGCTTGCCCGCCCACTTGCAATAAAGGTCGGCATCGTGCCAGCTGACCCCGACCACGGGGCTGGGATGACGCATTGAATGCGGTGTCTGTCCAGTAGGTCGGCTCCGACCGACCAGTCGCGCGCATGAAACGCTCGTAGAGCGTGTTCGTCGTCTCGTACTTGTCGATGTAGAACGCGTCGAGATAGACACGATGGATCGGCTTCTCGTCGTCGTATTGGTCGGCTCCCATCGTGAACTCGCCCGCGGATACGAGCAGCATTTCTGCGCCGTCGTCGCTCTTGATCATCTTCGCCGGGCCGACCGGCTCGATGTCGACCACGACTTCGCCGCGCGAATTGTCGGCGACGACGACCTCGCGCGCCCCGGTTCACGGTCGAGCGGTTCGCACATGGCCTCAACGTCTCGGAGACGGGGTCGGATCTCCGCGTTCAGTTCCAGAGCGATTCGCGTTACGCCGAATTCGTGCCACGCGCGAGCCAGCGCGAGGTCCTGGGTATCCGCCTACCGGTCGCCCGTGCCGATGACGTGCTTCGGGGGAAGGTCTGGGCGGCAGGTGATCCGACGCGCCGGCCGAGTGAGCGCCAAAAAGACCTCGCGGATATCGCGCGACTACTCGAAGCGTTCCCGTTGCTGCGTGCCCAGGTCCCTGCTGAGATTCTCGCCCATCTCCTCTGAATTCCCGCGCGGCGAGTAACCTCCGGTCGAGCGGCGGCTTCGCCGCCGCATTCGAATCTTGGGGGGAGTTTCGAGGGGGGCCGTCGAGGCCCCCCTCGATGATCAGCTCGCGGCGTTCGTGTAGTAGGTCGTGAGGAGGCGGCGGTCGGAGTGGTAGCGGAGGCGGTTCAACGCCTCGTCGCGGTCGGCCCACGCCACCTCGTCGACCTCGTGGTCGTGGTCGCCTTCCTTCTCGACGGGACGCATGAGGAACCAGCGGACGGTCTTTTGGATGCGCGCGCCCCCCCGCTGGAACCAGTACGTCACCGCCTCCAGCTCGCGGACCGGCTCGCAGCGCCAGCCGGTCTCCTCGCGCACTTCGCGCAGCGCCGCCTGCTCGCTCGTCTCGCCGGTCATCAGCGTGCCCTTGGGCAGGGTCCACACGGGACGATTGCGGAGATCGCGCGCCCGGATGAGGAGAACCCGGCCCTCGTCGTCGACCACGAGGCCGCCGGCGGAGAACTCGAAGATGGGACGACGCTCTGCCATCACGACATGATACGACTGGTTGGAACCCGGGCCCTCGGGTCATCGCATGCGAGACGACCTGCTCGCGCACTTCCCACCCGGCGCGATCCCGCGTCCCGAGCAGGTCCGTCTCCTGGACGGGCTCGACGAGGCGCTCACCGATCTCCCCGCCGAGGGCGAGGGCCCGCGCGTCGTCCTGATCGAAGCGCCCCCGGGCGTCGGCAAGAGCCACCTCGCGATGACGCTCGCGCGCTGGAGCGGGGACGCATACCTCCTCACGTCCCAGAAGCTGCTCCAGGGCCAGTACGAGCGCGAGTTCGGCGACGCGCTGCAGCTCGTGAAGGGCCGCGAGAACTACCTGTGCGAGCGGGTGCCGCCGCCGGCGCGGGCGACGACCGCGCAGGGCCTCTGCCGGCGGCCGCGCGGCCCGCTCTGCCAGTGCCCGTACGCGCGCGCAAAGCTGGCCGCCCTCAACGGACCGATCTTCTGCACGAACACCGCGTACTTCCTCACGCTCCGCCAGTGGCAGCGCGAGCAGCTCCGGCGCCGCCGGCTGCTGATCGTCGACGAGGCGCACAACCTCGAAGCCCAGCTCGTCCGCGTCTTCACGGTGAGCTTCGCGCCCGATCAGATGAAGGCCTGGTTCGGCGGACCGCTGCCACGCTTCGCGTCGGCGGGGGAGTACCGGATCCTCTTCGAGGAGCAGCTCGCGCGGCTCGAGGCGGAGCTCTCGCTCATCGACAGCCGGCTCGAGAGCCTGCGCCCGCCGGGCTTCGGCGCCGAAGACCTGCTCACCTATCCCCTGACCGCCGAGGAGCAGGAGCTGCTCGCCCAGCGCGATCTCCTCGATGGCGCGCTCGCACGCATGCACGTCTTCCTCGACGCCGCCGACACGGAGTGGGTCGTGCGCTATCCCGACGCCGGCCTCGGCGCCACGCTCGAGCTCGCTCCGCTCACCGTCAGCGCCATGGCGCCCGCGCTGCTGTGGGATGCCGCCGACATCGTCGTGCTCTCGTCGGCGTTCCTCGGCCGCGCGGAGGTCATCGCGGGCTATTTCGGGCTGGACCCTCGGGACGTGCGGACGCTCGCGAGCCCCTCCCCGTTCCCGGTGGAGCACCGGCGCATCGAGTACCTGCCGGTCGGCATCCTGTCGAAGGCGACGCTGCCGGAGCTCGAGCCGGCGCTCTTCGAGGAAGTCGCGGCGATTCTCGGCCGCCACCGCAGCGAGAAAGGCCTCGTCCACGCCGCCTCGTACGTCGCGGCGCGGCGGCTTTTGGCGCACCTCGCCGACCACGCGCCCGAGCAGCGTCGGCGCGTGATCTTCGTCGAGTCGTCCGACGCGAAGGCGCGTGCGCTCGAGCACCATCGCGCCTCGCCGTTGCCGACGGTGCTCCTGTCGCCGGCGCTGCGGGAAGGTGTCGACCTGCCGGACGACTTCCTGCGGTTCCAGATCGTCACCAAGATGCCGTATCCCGACCTCGGCGATCCGTGGACCGCCGCGCGTCAGGCGCGCGACCCGCGGTGGTACGCGCTCGAGACGGCGAAAGCGCTCGTCCAGGCGTACGGCCGCTCGTGCCGGAACGCGGACGATCACGGCGTCACGTACATCCTCGACGGACAGTTCGCGCGCTTCGTGCAGCGCTACCGTCCGCTGCTTCCCGCGTGGTTCCGCGAGGCCGCGGAGCCGGCGCTGCGCGCGGCGAAGGCCCGCGGGCACGCCTGAGGCGCGCGCGTGAGCGGCGAGGCCGTCGTTCGTCTCCTCGCGCCGGGCGACGAAACGCACGTCGAGGCCCTGCTCGCGCGGCACCCCGACAGCTCGCTCTTCCTCCGGCGCAACCTCGCGGCGGGTGGTGTGGTCGACCGGGAAGCGCGCTATCACGGCAGCTGGGCCGGCGCGTTCGAGACCGGGCGGCTCGTCGCGGTCGCGCAGCACACGCGCTTCGGCACCGTGCTCGTGCAGGCGCCCGTGCACGTCGGGGCCGTCGCGTCGCTCGCGGCCCGTGCGAGCGGCCGCGCCGTGAGCGGCTTCGTCGGGCCGTGGACGCAAGTGGGCGCGGCCCGCACGGCGCTCGGGCTCGACGGCGTGCCGATGCGCGTCGAGAGCCACGAAGGCCTGTACGCGCTGTCGCTCGACGCGCTGGTGGTCCCCGAGATGCTCGCGAGCGGCCGGTGGCGCTGTCGCCGCTCGAGCCGCGACGACGTGGACCTCCTCGTCGACTGGCGCGTCGCGTACACCGTCGAAGCGAATCACGAGGCCGACGATCCCCAGGTGCGCGCGTGGAGCCGCGAGGAGATCGAGACGGGTCTGGCGGAGCGCACGGGATTCGTCCTCGAGACCGACGGAGCCCGGTCGCCTACCAGCAGTTCAACGCCGCGCTGCCGGACGTGGTGCAGGTCGGCGGCGTGTGGACACCGCCGCCGTGGCGTCGCCGCGGGTACGCGCGCGCCGTCGTCGCGGGGTCGCTGCTCGCAGCGCGTGCCGAAGGCGTGCCGCGGAGCGTGCTGTTCACGGGCGAGGAGAACATCCCCGCGCAGCGCGCGTACGCGGCGATCGGCTACCGGCGCGTCGGCGACTGGGGGCTCCTGGTCCTCGCGACGCCGACGCGCCCGAAGGGCTAGACGATCTCGCTGATCTGCATTGTCGGCTGGATGTTCGTGTAGTTCGGAATGTCGGCCATGATCTCGGCGCCGTGCTGCCCCATGCCCTTCTGGAACTCGGCGAGCGAGTTGAGGTACACGTGGCCGATGCAGACGAACGGCGCCGCCGATCCGGGCGCGCCGCTCGAGAGGCCCTTGTCGACCTCCGCGCGCACGAAGCCGAAGCTCTTCAGGCGGTCGCCCACGAGCTTCATGTGCGTGTTCTTGTAGTAGTCGACGTCGAACTTCTTGCCGGCTTCGTTGGGATAGAGCACGGTCACGCGGATCATGGCGGCGCCTCCTGGCGATGGAGTGGGCGCTATCCTACCGCGGCCAGCCCGTCGGCACTCGCGGAGGGCGCGGATTCACTCCACGCCCGGAGCGTGGGGGCTTGGGGGCCGCTCGAGGCGGCCCCCAGTGTCAATCAATCGAGGCCGGCGCGGCGGCGGAGGAGAACGCCGATCGGCGTGCCGAGGAGCGCGCCGGCGAGCCAGAGCCAGCCGTGCAGGCTCGTCGATGCGATCCCGCTGAAGTACGCGCCGATGTTGCAGCCGAACGCGAGACGCGCGCCGTAGCCGAGCAGCAGTCCGCCCGCGAGCGCGATCGCGCCGCGCCGGACGGTGACGCGCCCGACGTGGAAGCGCCCGGCGAGCCCGGCGCCGAGCAGCGCGCCGAGCACGATCGCGGCGTCCATCATCGCCGTCTCGTCGGCGAACACGGACGCGGCGAGCGCGTCGGCCGGGAAGCCGTCGCTCCAGAAATCGATCGCGGCGACGTCGACGCCGAGCGCGCGCAGCGCCTTCGCGCCGGCGAGCGTGATGCCCCATGTGATCCCCCACGCGTGACCCGAGAGCACCACGACGACCGCGTTGAGTGCGGCGAGCGCGATCGCCCCGCCCGCGAGCGACCACGGGCCGTGCAGGAGACGCCGCCAGCCTCTCACCGGCGGCGCGACGGGCCGCACGTCGCCGAGCCGGCGCCGCTCCCACCGCTTCGCCACGAGCGCGATGACGCCGAACGCCGCGAGCTGGAGCGCGACCGCGGGGAGCCAGCCGAGCGCGTCACCGAGGCTGATCGGCCCGAGTGACGGCAGCCCGCGCCAGAGATCGGCGTGCAAGGTCGCGACGATCGATCCGGCGGCGAAGCCGACGAGCGCGACGATCATCGACGTGGCGCCGCCGCCGAGGTTGAAGAGGCAGCCGGACCCGCAGCCGCCCGCGAGCTGCATGCCGATGGCGAACACGGCGGCGCCGAGCAGGACGCCCACGCCGGCGGGCGCCACGGCGCCCGCGACCTCGGTGCCGAAGACCGTCCCCACGCTGAGCATCGGCGCGAAGAGCACCGTTGCGACCGCGAGCATCAGCATCTGCGCGCGCAGGCCGCGCGTGTCGCCGACGCTGGCGAACGCGCGGAACGCGGCGGTGAACCCGAACGCGGCGTGGTAGAGCACGAGGCCGAGCGCCCCGCCGACGAGGAACAGCGCCGCGTGCCGCCAGCCATACGGGCCCGCGAGGGCCGCCGCGCCCGGGAGCAGCAGCGCCAGCGCGATCGCGACGACGCGCGCCTGCACGCGCGGCGCGTACGGCGCCGTCGTCGTCGCGGGAAAGCCCGTGCGGTCCGTCGCCAGCCGGCTCATGCGCCGCCCTTCGCGCGCGCCTGCTGCAGCATCTCGATGAGGACCGTGCGGCTCTCGCCGGCCGTCGTCACCTCCCGCGGGAATGCGATCCGCACGCTGTGGCGCCGGTCGCCGTGCGTCACGCGCAGCTTGAACCCGAGCCGATCGACGCTCGTCATCACCGCCTCGTCGGCCTCGACATTGCCGAACACGCGCGCGTAGGCGACGAGCGCGTCGGCGTGGTCCTGATTCATGTGGGTGACGATGCCGCCCGCGACGTCGGCGAGCGGATCCGGCTCGGCCGCCGCGTAGCCCGCCGCGGTCACCCAGTCCATCGCCGCGAAGCCGCCGACGAAGTACACGTCGGTGACGTCGAGCCGCCAGAACGCGAAGTCGTCGAAGTCGACCCAGTAGCGCGCGCTCTCGTGGCGCGCGAGGTACGCCGCGCGCGCGGCCGCGCGCGTGTCGGCGGCGACCGGGCGCGCCTCGCCCATCAGCGTGACGCGTCCGGCGGCGAGCGGATCCCCCGCCCAGTCGGGCTGCGCCACCAGCAGGCTCGCGCGCGCGTCCCCCTGGAGGTTCTGCGTGTGCATCGCCATGGTGCTGATCAGCAGCAGCGGGTTACCGCGCGCGTCGACCGCGTACGGCATGATCGACGCGAAGGGGTGCCCGGGATGGCGGCGCGAGAGCGTGGCGAGCGTGCCCGCGCGTCCGAGATGCACGAGCGTGCGCGCGCGCTCCGCGTACGTGGGCTCGGGAACGGGCGGCGTATCGGACGGGGATGCGGGACCGGCGTGGCGGTTCACAACGACGACTGCTGCCGGACGAACCGGGTGGCGTCGAACTCCTCGGCCACGCGCTGATCGTTCTCGAGCAGGGCCTGCGCGTCGACCGTCGCGAACTCGATCGCGCCCATGTCGTCGAACGCCTTTCGCACGCGCGGCCCCCAGAGCCCGATGTCCTTCACGGTCGGCACGATGCGGCTGAAGAGCCGCTTACGGAACATCGCCATCTGCTGCGAGCTCATCGCGGCCTCGATCGCTTCCTTCACCGGTAGCCCGAGGTTCTCCCACAGCTCCTTCTGGTTGAAGCGGTCACGCATCTGGTAGCAGGCTTCGACCACGAACTCCTCGCGCTCGTCGCGCTCCGCGTCGGTGAGCTGCGGATAGTAGTCGCGCAGCGCGAGCCGGCCGAAGGCCACGTGGCGCGCCTCGTCCTGCATCACGTAGGCGTTCACCGACGCGGCGAGCCGGTTCTTCGCCTGGTCCCGGATGCGCTGGAAGGCGGCGAGCGCCAGGCCTTCGATCAGCACCTGCATGCCGAGGTACGTCATGTCCCAGCGACGGTCGGTGAGCACGACCTCGAGCAGCGCCTTCAGTCCCGGAGTGATCGGGTAGGCGAGGCCGAGCTTGTCGTGAAGGAGGCGCGCGTACGCCTCGACGTGCCGCGCCTCGTCCATGACCTGCGTGGCCGCGTAGAACTTCGCGTCGAGGTCCGGCACGGTCTGGACGATCCGGGCCGCGGCCATGAGCGCGCCCTGCTCGCCGTGCATGAACTGGGACAGCGACTGCGCCTGCTGGTGGTGACGGAGCTTGACCCGCTCTTGCTTCGTCATCCGGTCCCACAGCGCGGAGCCGAAGATCGGGATCGCGCGGTCGTCGAGCTCCTGCGGGTTCTCGGGATCGAGATCGATCGACCAGTCGATCCGCTCGGCCGCGTCCCATTGCTGCTTCTTGCCCTTGTCGTAGAGCGCCAGGAGCTTCTCGCGCTCGTCCTCGTACTCCCACGTGAACGACGTCTGGGTCTCCCCCTGGAGGGTCCACTGCGTCTGCTCGACCGGCAGCTGGTAGCGGTACATGGTCGCCATGGCAGGTCTCCTCGACAGATGCCGGCTCTTCGCGCGTCGTGACGGCGAGATGCCGCGCAGCGGCATCCGGCGAATTATGCCACGGGCGCGCCGCAGCGCTCCCGGTCGCGCGCGCGTCGACGCGAGTTGCACCCGGCGGCGCTGGAAAAGATCGTGCCCGCTTCGCTTTGAGGCAGAATGAAGCGCGTTGCCGATTCGGCCGCCGGAGGAACGCATGACCCTCAAAGAGACGCTCGACGGGATGAGAGCCGCCAGCAAGGCGCGCATTCCCCCGGAGACCCAGGCCGTCATGCAGCGAGCCATCGAGGACGTTCGGGCCTCGGGCATCCTGGACCGCGTGGTCAAGACCGGGCAACGCGCGCCGGACTTCACGCTGCCGAACACCGAGGGGCACGAGACCAGCCTCTCGACTCTTCTGGGCAAGGGCCCCGTGGTTCTGAGCTTCTTTCGAGGTCGCTGGTGACCGTACTGCAATGCAGAGCTGGCAGCTCTGCAGGCCGCGCTTCCGGCGATCGCCGCGACCGGCGCGAGTCTCGTGGTCATCTCGCCGCAGGTTCAACGTAGTCGACGCGAGACCGGCAACGAGCCCGCGGTGACGTTCGAGGTGCTGCGTGACCGCGGCAACGAAGTCGCGCGGCGCCACGGCATCGTCCACGAGCTCCCCGACGACCTCCGGGAGACCTACGGCAAGTTCAACATCGATCTCCCCGCGATCAACGGCGACGGCACCTGGACCCTGCCCATGCCCGCCCGCTTCGTGATCGATCGCGCGGGCATCGTACGTTCGGTGGACGCCGACCCGGACTACACGCAGCGGCCCGAGCCCGACGCCACCGTGGCGGTGCTCCGCGGCCTGGGCGCATAGGCGCGACTCCTTCGTCTTCGCGCCGGCTGCGCAGGGGTTCTTCGCCGCGCAGTCCTGAGCCTCACTGCGGAGGACGGATGTCCGACTCGATCTGCATGCCCTCGGAGAGCGTGTTCAAGGTCGTGTAGTGGTCGACGACGCCGAGCACCTCCAGAAGGTCCTGATCGGTATCGCCGGCGTGGCGCAGGATCTCCGCGTGGTGGTCGATCATGTACCGGCCGCGCCCGGCCATCGACACGCCGAGCGCGGTGCGCCGCTTGTCACGCGCGGAAAGGGCACCGTCGCTCATCAACGCGCGGTCCTTCCGCCAGGTCGCTTCGAGGTAGTGCGGGTTGCGCGCCAGGATCCGCCAGAGCACCGGGACGTCGGCCACGCCGCTCGCGGTGCGCCACCATGCCGCGATCTCGTCGAGGAGCACGCGCACGGTGCCGTCGCTCTCTTTGACCTCGATCGGCGCGATCAACGGCGAGCCTCGCGTGTCGAGGCCGAGCGCACCCGCCGTCGTCGCCATGGCTTTCGCGTGCTCCGTGACGCCCATCACCTCCGTCACGCCCGTTTCGTCGACACCGAGCCGCATCACGGCGGCGACGTGGGAGTCGATTCAGTAGTGGCACGCGTTCGCGACCGAGACGGCCGTGGCGATCAGCTCGCGCTGAAGCGGTGTGAACCGGCCACGCTGCATCAGCGCGCGCGAGCGGTTCCAGTTGGACTCGAGCAGGGCCGGCAGGTGCCCCATGCATCGCCAGATGTTCGACACGCTGGTGGCGCCGAAGACGCGCTGCTCGCGCGCGAGGATGGCGTCGAAGATCTCGCGCGTCTTCCCGGCCGCGCGGTCGGGATCGGGCAGTGGGATCGTCGTCACGACGCTCCTCCCGTCATCCCCGGCACCATATCACCGGCGCCGGGTGTATCGTCCTGATGCGAGACCTCGCGGAGGCCGCGACGGTGGGCCGAAGGGGGCTCGGAAAGGACACGCATGGCGGATCAGGTGCCGGAAGGATTGAATCCCTCGGTCGAGAGCCGGCAGATCACGTTCGAGGCCGATGTGAGCTCCGTGACGCCGTTCCTGAAGCTTGCCACCGCGCACAGGAACGGCGGCGGTCACATGACGTTCGCCTGCGACGAGGGCCCGAATCTCGGCGGCCTCGGCTCGGCGCCGACCCCGCTCATGTACTTCAGCGCCGCGCTCGCGTTCTGACTGATGACCCAGGTGTCCCGGTACGGGCACATGCTGAAGGTCGACGTGACGCGTATGACGATGCACGTGACGGCGCGGTTCAGGGTCGAAGGCTCGGTGCTCAAGGACACGATCCAGGGGGAGATGCTTGGGGCCGAGACGACGCTGGAGCTGGAGTCTCAGGCCGAGCCGGAGCGTGTCGCACGGGTGATCCGCAACGCCGAGCGCGGGTGCTTCGTCATGCAAGCGCTGCTCCGCCCGGTCGCGGTCACGACGCGGTCGCTGCTCAACGGCCGTCCGCTGTCCTGACCCGGCTCATTCCTTCGTCGCGGTATACGGGCAGATCTGGCGGTACGCGCAGTAGCGGCACGCGCGGTACGACGGCGCGGCGTCGAAGCGGCGCGCGCGAATCCCCGCCGCCGCCTCCTTGACGGCGGCGGTCGCCTCCTCCACGTCGGCGGCGGTCGGGGTGTGGCGGCCGACGGTGTGCGACTCCAGAAAGCGAAGCTCCACGCGCTCGGGCAACGCGCCGGTCATCTCGCGCCACGCGAGCGCGTAGATCTTCAGCTGCAGGCTCTCGCGCGCGCGCTTGTCGGCGAGCTTGAGCGTCGCGACCTCGCCGGTCTTGTAGTCGACGATCGCGGCACCGAGGAGCTCCTCGTCGACGCGATCGAAGCGGCCGCGGACCTTGTCGTTGCCCAGCGTGAACCCGAAGTCCTTCTCGACGAACGACGGCCGGACGCCGTCCGCTTCCTCCTGCTGCCAGAACCGCGTGAGCGTCTCGCGCCCCGCGGCCTTGCGCGCTTCCTGGTGCTCCCACGAGAGGAAGCCCTGGTTCACCCACTTCTTCTCGTACTCGGCGAGCACGTCCTCGAGCGACGTGTAGTTGCCGGCCGCGCGCCGCAGGAGATAGAACTCGACGACCTCGTGGATCGTCGCGCCGTAGACGAGCGCGTGGTGGCGCGGCTGCGGCACGCGCAGCACGTAGGAGTAGCGGTACTTGAGCGGACAGCTCTTGTACTCCTCGATCTGCTTGTGGCTGATCACCAGCTCCTCGTCGGGCCCGATCGGCGGCAGCTCGAGCGAGCCCGTGTCCGCGGGCGGCGCGAAGCGCTGGATCTCCTCGACGGGCTTCCCCTTGAACGGCTTCGCCGCGTCCTTCGGCAGGTCGAGCGCCTCCAGCACGAACTGGCTGACCTTGCGCTCCCGCGTGCCGCCGTAGTCGCGCGCGCTCGTGAGATAGAGCTCGCGGCGCGCGCGCGTCATCCCCACGTAGAAGAGCCGGCGCTCCTCCTTCCTGTGGAAGTCGGCAGGCGGCCGCGCGTCCGGCCGCAGCTCGAGCGGCAGCTCGAGCGCTTCCGAGCGCGCGCGTGACGGGAACTTGTCCTGCACGAGGTTGACGAGGAAGACGACCGGATACTCGAGGCCCTTCGCCTTGTGCACGGTGAGCACGCGCACGGCCGGCGTCTCGACGTCCGCCTCGGCGACGGCGGGATCGTCGCCGGCGTCGATGAGCGCGTCGAGGTGCTTCACGAATTCGCGCACGTTGTCGTAGCGAAGCGCCTTCGCCGCGTCCTCGATGCGCCGGAAGAACTTGGAGATGTTCTGGACCTCGGCCTCGTCGCGCACGCTGGTCGCGATGGACATCTTCGCGAGGCGCCCGGAGTCGACGAGGAACTGATAGAGCAGCTCGCCGGTCGGCATCTCGCGCGCGCGCTCCATGAACCGCTCGAGGTCGGCGGCGAAGCCCCGGATCGCGAAGCGTCCGTCCTCCGACAGCGCGTCGCGCAGCTCCGCGAGCTCCTCCACGCGCCGCAGGACCTCGAAGAGCGGGCGGTGCTTGCGGTCCGCCCACGTCGAGCACCACGTGAGGTCGACGATCGGCACGTTGTAGATGTCGGACGACGCGAGGTAGTGCACGCTCACCGACTCGTCGGGGTACGCCACCACGCGGAGGAACGCGATCAGCAGCCGTACTTCCGGCCGGCCGTACAGTCCCGCGTTGCCCGAGAAGGTCCACGGGATCCCGCGCAGGTTGAACGAGCGGAGGAACGCGTCGGCGTCGCCGTTCGACCGCACGAGCACCGCGACGTCCTCGTAGCGCCACGCGCCGGTCCCGACCGTGTCGTGGATCATCGTGGCGACGGCGTCGGCTTCCTGCGTCGCGGTCTCGTAGTGCAGGTGCACCGGCTCGGGACCGCCGCGCTCGCGCACGGCGGTCAGATGCTTCGAGACTTCAGGGTCCTGCGCCTCCAGACGGTCCGGGTCGTTGTAGCGGATCAGGCGATACGCCGCGTCGAGGACCGCCTGGTGGGACCGATAGTTCTCTGTCAGCACGATGCGCGGCGCGTCGCGATACTCGGCGATGAACTCCGCGATGTTCGAAAGCGCCGCTCCGCGAAACCTGTAGATGGCCTGGTCGTCGTCGAATACGACCGCGATGTTGCGATGACGCGCGGCCAGGAGCTTCACCATCTCGAATTGCGCGTGGTTCGTGTCCTGGAACTCGTCGACGAGGATGTAGCGGAAGCGCCGCTGGTACGCGTTGAGCACGTGCGCCCGCGCGCGCAGGAGGTTCAGCGCGAGCACGATCTGGTCGCCGAAGTCCACGGCGCTCTCGCGCGCCATCAGCTCCTGGTAGCGCGCGAACGTCGCCGCCAGCTCGGCCTGCTGCGCCGCGCGGTCCTGCCCCTCGTCGTCGGTCGCGTCCAGGCGCAGGCGCTCGGCACACGCGTGATACTCCGCCGGCGAGATGTCCTCGTCCTTGCAGCGGCTGATCAGGCTGATGATCGCCTGGACGTGGCGGGTCGGATCGCCGAGCGGGCGATAGCGATCGAGCGGGAACTCGAACAAGCGATCGCGCACGAAGATCACCTGCTCCGCGCGGCTCAGCACGCGGAAGTCCGGCTTCAGCCCCACCTCGAGCGAGTGCTCGCGCAGGATGCGGTCGCCGAACGCGTGGAAGGTGGAGATCTCGACGTCGGCGTAGCCGTAGGGCACGAGCTCGTCGACCCGCGCTTCCATCTCGGCCGCGGCCTTGTCAGTGAACGTGAGCGCGAGGATCTCGTGCGGGCGCGCCTTGCCCTCGGTGATGAGGTGCGCGATGCGGCGGGTGATGACGGTGGTCTTGCCGGTGCCCGCGCCCGCGACGATGAGCAGCGGACCTCCGTCGTGCACGACGGCCCGTCGCTGCGCGTCGTTCAGGCCGTCGAGGCTCTCCGCCACGCGGCCACTATACTATGGGCCTCCGGCGCTCGGGGGCCCCACATGCGGGGCCGTGGGCCGTCCGTTTCCGCCGCCTATACTGGGGCCGATCCCGATGACCGCGGACACGCCCGGCCCGACGTCACACACGTACTTCTCCCAGCGCCTGCGCCTGCACTACGTGGACTGGGGCAACGCCGGCAAGCCGCCGCTCCTGATGATCCACGGCGGCCGCGACCACTGCCGCAACTGGGACTGGACGGCGGCCGCGCTGCGCCACGACTGGCACGTGATCGCGCCCGACCTGCGCGGCCACGGCGACAGCCAGTGGTCGCCGGACGGCAGCTACACGATGGCCGGCTTCCTCTACGACCTCGCGCAGCTCGTTCACCAGCAGCAGCTCGCGCCGGTGACGATCATCGCGCACTCGCTCGGCGGCCACATCGCGCTGCGCTACGCGGGCATCTATCCGCAGCACGTGGCCCGACTGATCGCGATCGAGGGCCTCGGCCCCTCGCCCGCGTCGCTCGTCGAGCGCGGCAGGAAGGACATCGCCGTGCGCATGGACGAGTGGATCCGCGAGCAACGCGCGATCGCCGGGCGGTTACCGCGCCGGTACGCGTCGATCGAGGACGCGTTCCACCGCATGCAGGACGAGAACCCGCATCTCACCGCCGAGCAGGCGCGCCATCTCACCGTCCACGGGGTCAACCAGAACGAGGACGGTACCTATTCCTGGAAGTTCGACAACTACGTCCGCGCGTTTCCGCCCTACGACATGCGCCTGCGCGACATCCAGCTCCTGTGGTCGCGGATCGCCTGCCCGACGCTCCTGCTCTACGGCAAGGAGAGCCGGGCCGGCAACCCCGAAGAGGACGGACGCGCGAGCCTCTTCGCGCACGCGAAGGTCGTCGGCGTGGACGGCGCCGGCCACTGGCTGCACCACGATCGCCTGGACGTGTTCCTGAACGTCGTGCGCGAGTTCCTGGCCACCGCCTGAACCGGCGTTCGGCGAGCAAGGCGTGGTCGACATGATCGGCGCGAGCGGCTACCATACGGCCCTCTCGATGGTGCTGGGACGTCGCCGAGGTCCCACTTCCGCACGGGGCATCCCCGCCCTGGTGATTCGCAACATCGTGTGATTGTTGATGATTATGCCCTATGGGTCGACCGAGCCCGATCGCGCTGATGGTACTCGCCACCCTGCTCTGGACGGAATCACCGGGCGCTCAGACCGTGAAGGCCGGAATCGTCACGACCCTGGAGGGTCAGGTCACGGCCCGGCGCGCGGCGCCGCCGGGCGGCGTGCACCTGAAGTTCAAGGACGACATCTTCCTTCAGGACACCGTCGCCACCGGCGACAAGTCGCTCGCCCGCATGCTGCTCGGCGGCAAGGCGGTCGTCACCGTCCGTGAGCGCTCGCCTCGCCCGACGGGACCCGCGTCTACGTGTCGCAAGACGGGGCGAGCGACAGCGTGGCCGTGATCTCGACCGCCACGAACACGGTCCTGACGACCATCAGCGTCGGCGACAACCCCTTCGGCCTGGCGGTCTCCAAGGACGGCACCCGCCTCTACGTCGCCAACACCGCGAGCAACACGGTGTCCGTCAGCAACACCGGCAACAACACGGTCGAGCGCACCATCAGCGTGTCGGCGTCGCCGAAGGGCCTCGCCCTCACCTCCGACGGCACGAGGCTGCTCGTCACGAACAGCGGCACCAACACGGTCTCGGTCATCAGCACCGCCAGCCTCGCCGTGCTCACCACGATCACGATCGGCACCACGCCGTTCGACGTCGCCGTGAACAGCGACGGCACACGCGCCTTCGTCGTCCGGAACACGACGAGCGGGACCGTCGTGGCCGTCGACGTGAGCTTCGGCGCGCCGCTCCTCACCGTGGCCGCCGGGGGCAGCATCACCAGCACGACGACCGATTCGCTGATCCAGTTCGCCTCGAACGGCGTCGCGATCGGGGCGGAGATCGTGCGGCTCGCCGGCCGCTCGACGGCGACCGCGACAGAAACCGCGGACGGCGTCAGCCTCACGCTCGGAACCGATCAGCCCGTGAAGACGAACGGGGCCCTCATCCAGGCCTCCGGGGCCACCGTCTCCGCGCACAAGGCGATCACGGTCGACACCGCGCTGCTCGCGGCGACCGCGCCGCTGCTGAGCCTCAACAACAGCAGCACGCTCACGACCGGATTCGAGGCGATCGACCTCATCCAGCGCGTGAAGCTGACCAGCGTGGGGCCGGTCGTGAAGCTCGACAATGCCACGCTGACCGTCGGAGGTGGCGCGCTGGTGCGTGTCGGCGGGGGGAGCCTGCTGCGCGTCACCGGCGATCTCGTGCAGCTCGTCAACGGCGCGCGGCTCACGCTCTCGAACGGCCCGCTCCTCTTCGCGAGCGGCACCTCGGTCGTCAACGCGAGCGGCGCGCTGATCGCGTTCGAGGGCGGCGGCAACATGGTCGACGTCACGAACAGCCTCTGCGCGAGCACCTGCCCGTCGTTCAACGTTCAACGGCATCCCCGTCTTCCTCACCGGCGGGGCGACGAGCGGTCAGGTGAACATCGGCGCGGGCGCGATCAAGAACCCGTCGCTGGGCACGATCACGAAGTCGAGCGCGAGCTCGACGGCCCTGGTGGTGGTCGACGGCCCGACGTCGAAGGTGACGATCGCCCCGTGATGACAGTCCGAGCGGCGGCTGTGCCGCCGCAATCCGGCCCTGGGGGAGGCAGACAAAGAGCGAGCCGCATGGCTCGCTCTTTGTCTGGCGTCGGAAGGGGGGCGCGAAGCCCCCCTCCGAGGAATTTACTTCAGCCGCGAAACGAGATGCTCCGCGACCCGCAGCGCGTTCGCGATGATCGTCAGCGCCGGGTTCACCGCGGCGCTGGAGACGAAGAAGCTGCCGTCCACGACGTAGAGGTTGTCGATGTCGTGCACCTTGCAGTTCGTGTCGAGCACGGACGTCTTCGGATCGGCCCCGAACTTACAGGTCCCGATCTGGTGCGCGACGCCCGCGAGCGGGATGCGCGCCGAGAGGAAGCCGCGCTTCGGCATGACGACCATGTCGGTGCCGATCTCGTGCGTGAGCCGCTTCAGGCGATCGAGCAGGCGCGTGTGGCCTTCGTCGTTGTTCGGCGTGTAGTGGAGCGTGATGCCGCCGTCCTTGCCCGCCTCGACGTGGTTGTTCGGATCCGGCAGGTCCTCGGAGGTCACCCACCAGTCGATCGAGTGGTGCGCGATGTAGTCGAGCGCCATGCCGGGCGCGAAGAACGGCGCCCCCTCGGCGATCATCTCCTTCGACATCTTGCCGAGCATCTGGAAGTGGCCCATCGGGTACTCGAAGCCCGGGCCGCCGAAGTAGAAGTCGTTCACGCCGAACGTCTTCTGGAACTTCGTCGGGTTCGGCTTCTTGCCGATCGAGACCACCGCCGAGTTCAGATGGCACATGTAGTTGCGGCCGAGGAGCCCGGAGCCGTTGTTGCCGAGGCCCTTCGGGTGCTTGTCGTTCGCGGACATCTGCAGCAGCGCGGCGGAGTTGGCGGCGCCGCACGACACGGACACGATGTCCGCCTGGAACTCCTCGTGGCGGCCGTTGACCTCCGCTTCGATCTTCGTCACCTGCCGGCCCGACGCGTCCGTGTGGAGCTTCAGGACCTTCGCGTTGGTGCGCAGCGTGACGTTGCCCGTGGCGATGGCCGGCATCACGCAGGTGGTGTGCGCGTCGGCCTTCGCGTGCACGAGGCACGGGAAGCCGTCGCACGTGTTGCAGCGGATGCACTGGCTCGTCTCGGGATGCGCCTCATCGAGCCGGATGCCCACCGGAAGCGGGAATGGGTGCAGTCCGGTCTTCCTGATGCCGTCGACGACTTCCTGGATCCGCGGCTCGTGGCTGAGCGGCGGGTACGCGTAGGGCTCGCCGGGCGGATCGGTCGGATCGATGCCGCGCTCGCCGTGCACCGAGTAGAGGCGCTCGGCCTTCGTATACCAGGGCGCGAAGTCCTGGTAGCTCAGCGGCCACGCGGGCGAGATCCCGCCGTGGTGCTTGATCTGGCCGAAGTCCTGCTGGCGGAGACGGAAGAGGACGGCGCCGTACATCTTCGTGTTGCCGCCGACCCAGTAGTGGTTGTGGGGATTGAACTTCTCCCCGAACTGGTTGTGCCACATGTCCTTCGTGTTGTACCGGGCCTCGTGGCACACGGCGTGAGGATCCCAATTCTCCTTCTCGCGCGGGAGGAACGTGCCCCGCTCGAGGAGCAGAACTTTCTTGCCCGCGTTCGCCAGGGCGTAGGCAAGGGTGCCGCCACCGGCACCGCTTCCAATGATGGCCACGTCGTATGAAGCTGTCATTTCTTATCGCCTCCGTTCGAGCCTTTCATACGTTGCGCAATGAGCTGCTGGAATAGATTCCGCAGCGGGGGCAGATGAGCAAAGAGCTGGTGGAACGCCTCGCGATCCACCGTGAGCACGTCGACGGCGCCTGCGGTGCGCGCCGTCGCGTTCCGGGGCTGATCCGAGACCAGCGCCATCTCGCCGAAGCAGTCGCCGGCCCCGAGCTCGGCGATGAACACCGGCGCCTGCCCCGGCTTCTCGCTCACGATCTGGACGTTGCCGTTGACGACGACGTAGAGCCGGTCGCCCTTGTCGCCTTCCCGGAACACCACCTCGTTCGCCTCGTAGTGCTGGCGCGCGATGCCGGCCCCGCGATCGACCTTGAGCTGCACGATGTCGGCGGGGAGAAGCAGGTCGAGGAACCAGTCCGTCGCCACCCGGATCTTGCGATCGAGACCCGGAAGCTTCATCAGGTAGATCACCCGCCACATGAACCACGCGAGGACCCCGGACAGCTTGAGGCCGAGGATCTCCGCCACCGCGGACCGGTGACCGAGTCCCGCGAGCTTGCCGAGGGTCTTGAACTCGAACCGCTGCTTCTGCCCGCGGCCCATGGTGGCCGCGATGTTCCGGGCGAGCCGCGTGCCCTGGCGCAGCGCGTGCTGGGCGGTGGGCGGGCACGGCTGGCCGGCGTTCGTCACGTCGGGCACGATCGCGCAGTCGCCGAGCGCCCAGTGGCCGGGGAAGTCCGGCACCTCGAGGAACTCGTTCGCCACGATCCGGCCGCGCTCCATCTTGAACGGCAGCGCGGCCACGATCGCGTGCGGCGCCGAGGGCACCGTGCTCACGATCGTCTTGGTCGGGATGCGCTCGCCGCCGGCGAGGAGCGCGGTCTCGGCGGTGGCGCCCGCGAGACGGGTGTTGAGCCGGATGTCGACCCCGCGCTTGCGCAGGAGGTTCTGCGCGAACTCCGCGAGCGTCTTGGGCAGCTCGGGGAGGATCACGTCGCCCGCGTGGAGCAGGACCGTCTTGATCTCGTTCCGGTCGATGTTGCGGAAGTGGTGCGAAGCCTCGCGCACGAAGTCGTTCAGCTCGGCGATCGCCTCCACGCCCGAGAAGCCGCCGCCCGCGACGACGAACGTGAGGAGGGCGCGCCGCACCTCGGCCTCGCGCTCGATGTCCGCTTCCTCGAGCGCGTGAATCAGGTGGTTGCGCAGCACGAGGGCGTCGCCCAGGTACTTGAAGGGGAGCGCGTTCTCCGCGAGGCCCGGCTGGCCCGTGAAGCTCGTCTGGTTGCCGAGCCCGATGACGAGGTGGTCGTACTCGAGCACGTACGGCCGGGGCCGGAAGCCCGAGCTCATCGTGACGACCTTGTTCTTGACGTCGATCGACTCGACCGTCCGCGTGTAGAGGTTGGTGCGCGGGCACAGGCGCCGGATCGGCGTGATCACGTCGAGGATGCCGATGCTGCCCGAGATCACCTCCGGGAGCATGGGCTGGAAGACGAGGTAGTTGTCCTTGCTGACGAGCCCGATCTCGACGCTGGGGTCCTTCTTGAAGAGCCTCTCGAGCTCCATGGCGGTATAGACGCCGCCGAAGCCACCGCCGAGGATCAGGATGCGAGTCCGGCCGCCGGATGCCATGGGGTTAGTTAGGAGGCGGACTCGGAGCGGCGGAGCTCTTCTAGACGGGACTCCATGACCTTCGTGAACTGTTCCCGGACGCCGGGCAGGGTCGTGTAGAGGGCCGCGAAGTTGCCGCTGCTCATCTTGAAGACGCGCGTGGGGGCGACCGCGCGGATCGTGGCGTTGCGCGGGGCCTTCCCGAGGAGCGCCATCTCGCCGAAGTGGTCGCCGGGGCCGAGGACCTTGAGCACCTCGTGCTGGCCGCCCGGCTTCATGTGGACGACCTCGACGCTGCCGCTCTTGACGACGTACACGTGCTGGCCCGGCTCGCCCTGCTTGAAGATGGTGTCGCCCTGGGCGAACTCCTCTTCGACGAGCGTGCGCTGCGCGAAGAGCGCGACGACCGCGTAGAGCGCCACGCCGACCGCGAGCAGGCCCATCACGGACGCGAAGCCGAGGAGGAGGAGCGGCCACTTCAGCGTGAACGCGAGGAAGCCCAGCAGCGCCACGGCGCCGATACAGAGCTGGGCCAGGTGGAGCACGCGCGTCCGCCAGTCACCGCGAGCGATTGCCGGCATCACCTTGAAGCGTCCCAGCATCAGCCGCGCCCTCCCGAAGCTGCCTTCTTGACCGCCGGGATGTCGTGCGCGGGGCCATGGCAGGAGATGCACTCGGTCTTGTTGGTACGCAGCTCGTCCGAGACCTTGCCGTTCTCGAGGTGGATGTCCTGGGCCATGAACCGCTTCGCGCCGTTGTGGCACTTGAGGCACAGCGTGTTCTCGAACGGCTCCGGCATCTTCAGCGGGAGGTGATACGAGCCGGTGTTGTACTTGTACACGTGCCGCAGGCCGGTCAGCTTCGCCGTGATCGTGCCGTGCACTCCGTAGTTGGCGTGGCACGAGTAGCACTCGGTGCCGGGCCCCATGCGGTTCTGCGCGTGCAGCGAGGCGAGGGAGGCGCTCTTCGGGTTCCGCAGATCGTCGACATACGCCTTCATCGTGAGGTGGCACGAGCCGCAGAACACCACCTCGGTCGCGTACTCGAGCGTGGCGAACTGGCCGACACCGAGCAGGACGAGCGGCAGGACGCCGAGGGACAGCAGATGCACCCAGAGCGCGCTCCCCTCCGTCTGGCGACCCCGGAACATCACCAGGGACACCACGATCAGGACGAGGATGATCGCCGAGATCCCCGCCGTGAGCGCGATCGCCCAGTCGACGGCCGAGCCCCAGCGGACGACCTCCCCGCCGGGCGCGGTGCTGGCTGCTTCTGCCGCCCCTACGAAGCCCACCGCCTACTTCTTCAGGGACTTGACGTGAGCGACGAGCGCCTTCACCTCGGCGTCCGAGAGCTTGGGATAGGCCGGCATGGCCTTCGACTTGCCGATGGCGCCGCCACCCTTCGCGATCGACTCCGCGAGCTTCGCGTCGTCCAACCCCGAAAGCCCCGCGCCCTTCGTCCAGTCGCTCGGCTTGTCCTTCAGCTTCTGGCCCATGGCCCCGTCGCCGGCGCCGGAGTCGCCGTGGCACTTGGCGCACTCCTTCGCATAGATGGCCTTCGCGTCCTGGGCCGACGCGTCGCCCGCGCTGAGCCCCATGATGCCGACCACCGCGACCAGTGCTGCCGTCAGGAACGTCCGCTTCATCTCATCCCTCCTGGCTCGCTACTTTTTGACTCTGGGCGTGAGGTTCTCGACCGTGAAGAGCTCGTTGTTCTTCAGGTAGAACCGCGCGAGCTCGCTCTGGTTGAACGGCCGCGCGCCCAGCCGGTTCGAGATCCCGATCTGGTTCCCGCTCTCGTCGTTAGGCCGATCGCGCTTGTAGGCTTCCGCCACTTTGAGCGCCGGGCCACGCGTCTTTATCGTAGCGATGACTTCCGGGACGGGCTGCGGGCTCCATCCGAGATACCCCGGCGTGCCCGTATCGATCAGCCGCACCACCTTGAGGCCGTTCTTGCCGTCGGCCACGTAGGCGTACTGGCCGGCGTAGGTCGCGGCCACGGTGACGCCGGTCGCGTCGTTGAGCGAGCCGCCGGCGTTGAAGAACTGCGCCGGGCCCGGGGCCTCCGGCCGCTCGACGTCGATGATCGCGAGGCCCTGCGGCCCCGCCGCCACGTACGCGTAGGTCCGCACGAGGTAGAGGTCCCGCGCGTCGGCGAGCGCGACTTTGCCGGCCGTGGCGCGCGGGCGGTTCGGATTGGTGATGTCGATCACCTTCATACCCTCGCGGTCGAGGACGAAGGCATAGCGGAACTGGACCTGGACGCTGCGCGGATCGACCACCGCGGGCGCGCCGACCGTGGCGACCAGCTTCGGCGCCGTGGGCGTCGAGATGTCGACCACGTTCAGACCGCTCTTGGCGGCGATGTACGCGTAGTTGCCGGCAATCGTGATGTACTGCGCGCCGGTCAGCGCGCCGTTCGGGTTGAACGTCGCGTCACGCTTGATGTAGTTGTTGGTCGGCTCGCCGTCGCTGAACGTGTTGACGTCCACGACGATCAGGCCTTCCGCGCTGTCCGTCACGAACGCGTACCGGAAGATCGGCGAGATCGGCTGCTCCTGGTTCTCGGGCCGCGACTTCCGGCCGAGATCCATGGGGTTGTTCGCCGCCAGCGCCACCGCGGTAGCGTCGGTCGTCTTCACTTGCACGTTCTGGCCGAGCGGCGAGATCGCCGCCGGGATGATGCGCTGGGCGACCGCCTTGTTGGCGATCGCGAAGATGTCGTAGACGCGGAACCCGCCCGGACCGTCCGCGACGTAGAGGAACTCGCCGCGGCGCACGATGGACCGGACGGCGTTGCCGCCCGCCGCGTGCGCCTCATCGAGCTTGCGCCCGCCGTCGACAAACTTCTTGTAGTCGGCCGGGTAGGACTGCTGGTGCAGCCAGCTGCCGATGACCGGCCGCGGCTCGTACCCCTCGGCGACGCGGATGCCCTGGAGGCCGCCGCCGCCCTGGGCCACGTAGATGTAGTCGCCCATCATGTTGGCGCCGTTCGCGCCCATGCCGAGGACGCTCGAGAGCCAGGCATTGTTGTCCCCGCTCTTCGAAGCGTGGCAGTCCTCGCAGTCACGCGTCTCCTTGTTGCGGATCGTGTGCGGTGGGTTCGGCGTGTAGGCGAAGCCCGAGAAGCCCGGCGACGAGATCGTGGGCTGCTCGTGCACGGCTGTGTTGCGGTTGCGCTCGGCGAGCGTGATGAACACCGGGTTGGCGGGCCGGAAGGGCGAGATCTTGCTCCCCCCTCGGCTGCTGCCGATGCCCATCATGATGTTCTCGGCCTTGAGCAGCTGCGGGTAGTAGTCGGTGTAGGCCCGCGTCATGTCGTTCGCGATGTGGATCTCGGGGGTCTTGGTGTTCACGCGCACGGACAGGTGGCAGCCGTAGCAGCCGCTGTTCCACGACGCATGGCAGGACGAGCACTCCATCACGTCGGTCTTGTGGGCGAGGGTGTCCTCGCTGGCCACGGGGCCCACGGAGCCATCCTTGCGCAGGCCCATCGCCTTCGCCGCCTTCGCGTTGTACGCGGGGTGGGCGGGGTTGATGGAATCGACGACCTGCTTGACCTCCCAGGAGAGGCCGTCCTTCATCTTCGAGTTCTGGATGACCTTGCCGCCCTTGAGCTCCATCCACGGCTTGCCAAAGGGGGTCGTCTCCTTCGAGAGGTCGACCTCGGCGGTGCGCCCTGACGTCTTCAAGGTCGCGCGCTTGGCCGGCGTGCCGTGACAGTCCCAGCACCGGATGGCGATGACGTCGCGCATCTGGGTGTAGAGCTTCGCGTCCCCGCCGCCGTGCCCGTCCTGGGCGCCGTGGCAGTCGATACACTGCAGGCCCTTCTCGAGGTGGATGTCCTTGAGGTGAAGCGCCTTGTCGAACTTGGCCGGATCGTTGTCCGCGACCCGCTTGTTGTCTTCGCTCAACAGGTTGCCGTAGCGGTCGCGCTTGTAGACCTTCACGAAGTGCCAGCGATGCCCGTGGGCGTCACTGAACTGGACGTTCTTCATGTCCTTGTTGTGCGAGTAGAGCTCCGCCATCTTCGGGACGCCGTCCGGCCCGGCGGCGGCCTTGTACGGCGGGTCGACGCCGAGGACCTTCTTGTCGGGATCCCACCATGGGTAGCCCATGCCGAGCTTGGTCACCGTGTCGTAGTCCGACTCCTGGTCCCACCAGAGCATGCCCTGGTACATGCCCAGCCCGCCGTTACCCTGGTGGTGGTGGCAGGTCATGCACTGGGCCGACGGGATGCTCCGCGTGAACTGGTGCTTGATCGGGTGGCCGGGCCGATTCTTCGGGATGCTCTTGTCGCCCGAGAACGAGAAGCCCTTGTTGCCGTACTGCGCCCACTGCGCGGAGTTCGCTTCCTCGCGGTCGTTGGCGTACGGCACGTGGCAGGCCGCGCAGCCGCTCTGGCGGAAGTCACCCCCCACGTCGTTCGGGCCCATGATCCAGAGGCCGGGATCGTTCAGACGGGTCTTCTGGATGGTGAGATAGACGCCGGAGACCTTGAACTCGGTGCCACGGCCGCGCGTGCTCGCCCCGACATTGCCGCGCTCCAGGACCCGGAACGGGTCGGTGGGCTGCGAGATCTCCCACCGTGGGAACGCGAACAGCTCCTTCACCACGCCGTTCGCGATGTCCTTCGGCGTCAACTCCCCGAGGCTCTTGATATTTGCCGGCTTGTACGACGTCTGGCCGTTCTTGTCGGTCACGGGCGCGAATGCCTCGCCGTGCATCGGGATCTTCGACGGCTCGTGCCCGTTGTTGTAGAGGCCCGCGTGGAACACGACCGGGTTGGTCGCCATGACCGAGCGCCGCGCGGCGTCGACGATGGGCCCGTGGCAGTCGCCGCACGACTTGTCGGCGACCCGGAGGTCCGCCGGGTTCATGAACCGGATGAACTCGGGCGACTCGTGGTTGATCGACCCGTAGACCGAGCTCGGGTTCGCCGCGTTCTTGAAGATGTTCTTCTGGCGCGGCAGCACGTGCGCCTTGTCCTTCTCCTTCGCGGTGCCGTCACCGCCGTGGCACTCCACGCAGCCGAGGTCCACGTTCTGGTGCATCGGCTCGATGCCGGCGTGGCAGCTCTCGCAGGACGCGCTCGAGGGTGCAGCAGCAGGCTTCGCCGGGGTGGCCGGCGCCTGGGCGGAGGCGCCGCCCGCAAGCATTCCGCCGACGGCCACTGCCGTCAAGAACACCGCGGCGAGGATGCTCGCCGCCGCCAGCCAGCTTCGGGTAGTTGCGCTCATCGTGAGGGCTCCCTGGCTACTAGAAGGTCAGGACAAGGCGAACGATGCCCTTGTAGACCGGGTCGTCGTTGCCGAACGTATCCTTGATGGCTTGCCCTGGAAGGAACACGGCGCCGCCCGCGAAGATCAGCAGGTGCTCGTTGAGAAACGGCTTCCAGGTGATACCGGCGTTGAGCTCGTGGCCGACGTCGTTGGAAGGATCGCGGCCGCCGGCGACCGCCACCAGCGAGGAGGTGTCGTCGAACCGGACGTACGCGTAGTTCGCCTCGAAAATGGTCCTCGGCGTCAGCGTGAGGTCGATGCCGGCGTTGAGAGCGAGCACGCCGGGGTTCACGTACTGCGACGTGGCGTTCGCGCCACGGAGGGACGGGAACACGCTGTTGCCGCGCAGCACCGTGATGCCGCCGAGCTGGACCTTCTCGCCGAACAGGTAGCTGAACTGGCCGCCCGCGAACGCCGTGTTGTCGAACACGGAGTCGAAGCCCTTGGCCGACCGGTTGTTCGGGTTGTCGTCGCCGGTCGCGTAGGCGATGGCGAACCGCGGGTTGAACCAGTCGATCGGGTAGGCCACCTGCACGAAGGCCATCCCCGCGCTGATCTCGAGGTTGTCCCGGGTCGGCGTGTTGCGGGCCGTCTGCCCCGTCACGTAGTAGAAGGCGCTCGCGACGTTGAACCGGTCGATGTGACCGTTGGTGGTGAAGCCGATGTAGTAGGCGTTGAGGTCACCGCCGGCCGCGACCCCGGGCGCCTGATCGCGGCTGTACACGAAGTTCGGCAGGACGTTGAAGCCGGGGAGGATGAAGTCGTCCCACTGCAGGCTCGCGACGAACACCTGGTGCTCGCGGCGCTTGGTGAGCTCGTTGAGCCCCGAGAGCTTCTCCTTGTTGAAGCGGTCGAACAGCGCCAGGTTGACCTTGAACTGGTTCCGCTCGAGCTCGCTGAAGACCCGGGCGCCGTTCTGGACGTCGTTGTAGATCAGCCCGAAGAAGTCCGAGTTGAAGCCCTGGATACCGGCCCGGGCCGAGGTGGCGTCGAACGTCCGGCCGATCTCGAACAGCTTGACCTCGGCGAACGCCTCCTGGAGGGTGATGTACTCGCCGCAGCCGTGGTCGGTGGCGTTGTTGTCGCCACAGCGGAACCGCATGATGGGGGCGACGCGGAGCGCCCAGTCCTTCGGGGTGAACACGGTGTCGCCGTGAAAGATCTCCAGGAACGCGACGGCCGTGATCTGCCCGAGGATGTTGTGCTCGTGATACGGCACGTTGCGGAAGCGGCCGCCGGTGAAGAAGTCCAGGTTGCGCTTACCGTCCACGAAGTTGTCGAGCACCCCGGTCAGCGAGAAGAAGATCTTGTCGCCCAAGACCGGGATGTCGCCCTTGACCACGCTGGGGGCGTAGGGATCGTAGAGGGGACTGCGCGGCTTCTCGCCGACCCCCTGGGGCTCGAGCAAACGCCAGCGATTGATCTCGGGCAGGATGTCCGAGGTGGCCGGCGTCTGGGCGGAGGCAGCCGGCGCACCCGCAGCGGTGACGGCAAGCGCGAACAGCGAACCGAACAGCAGGCGGCGCGTCCTCAGTCGAGGTTCGATGGTCATGACCCTAAATCACCCGTGGTGACCTGTCAACGGAGAGCTGCGATGTCGCCCCACGCCCGGAGCGTCTCGGACACGCTCCAGGCCTGTGCGATGCACCCACCCGGGAGATACGGGGGGTCAGCGTCGAACACTTCGGCGATGCTGCCCACCCCGTAATCCCCGAGGTGGTCGGCGAGGGGCGCCAGCATGGCGAGGGCGGCGGCCCGATCCCCGTAGACCTTGAAGTGCGCGCGCACGAACGGCCCGAGCAGCCACGCCCACACCGTGCCCTGGTGGTACGCGCCGTCCCGACTGCCGACGTCGCCACCGTAGCGCGGGCAGTACTTCGGCTCGCCGGGGGCCAGGCTGCGCAACCCGTACGAGGTGAGGAGGTGCCGCCCGCAGACGTCCACGACCCGGCGCTGGCGGTCCGCCGAGAGGGGGCTCTCCGGGAGCGAGACCGCGAAGATCTGGTTCGGGCGAAGCGCATCGTCGAACGCGGTCGGTCCGTCGAGCACGTCGTAGCAGTATTGCTTACGCGGGTGCCAGAAGCGATCAAATCCTCGCTTGATGCGGTCGGCCTGGGCGTCCCACGCCTCGGTCGGGCGGCCGAGCCGCTTCGCGAACCAGCTCATCGAGCGGACGGCGTTGTACCACAGCGCGTTGATCTCGACGGGCTTGCCGATGCGCGGCGTCACCACCCAGTCGCCGACCTTCGCGTCCATCCACGTGAGCTGCACGCCGCTCTCGCCCGCGCGCAGGAGCCCGTCCGACGGGTCTTCCTTGATCCCGTAACGGGTGCCCTGGCGGTGCCAGCGCACGATGTCCTCGAGCACCGGGAACAGCGCCTTCAGGGTGGCGTCGTCGTCGGTGGCCTTGACGTAGGCGCGGATCGCGTCCACGTACCAGAGCGTCGCGTCGACGGTGTTGTACTCCGGCGCCTCGCCCTGGTCGGGGAAGCGGTTCGGGAGCATGCCCTGGTCGACGAACTTCGCGAACGTGGTGAGGATGCGCCGCGCGATCTCGGGCCGCCCGGTCGACAGCGCGAGCCCGGGCAGCGCGATCATCGTGTCGCGGCCCCAGTCGCCGAACCAGTGGTAGCCGGCGATGACGGTGGCGCCCTGCGGCTCCCCCGGCGTCGGCCGCGCCACGATGAACTGATCGCACGCGAGCACGCTGTGGCGGATCCAGTCCGGCGCTTCCTTCGCCGTCGGCGGGCTCGAGCTCCAGCGAGAGAGCAGGTCGGCCTCGTGCGCCTGGCGCCGCTTCCACGCGGCCTCGCCGTCGAGCGACGGCGACGCTTCGGTGGAGAGCACGCCCGTCAGCGACTTGCCCGGCGAAAGCGATGCCCGGAACGTGCCGACGTGCAGGTTGTCGTCGATGAAGTCGAGGCCGCGCGCGGCTTCCGCCGCGAGCGAGAACCCGTGATGCCACGTGTGCGCCGGCTCGGCCTCCACGCCCTGCGCGAGCAGGACGTACGGGCGCGCGCCGTCGTACGCGGTGACCTTGATGCCGTTCGCCACGCGCTCGACGCCCATCTGCCAGCCGTTGGCGTGCGTCGTGCCGTGGTAGTCGCGATAGTTCGCCAGCGCCTTCAGCTCGATGCTCGCCGGCTTCTGGCCGCGCACGAGCTTGTACTGGACGTAGGTGGTGTTGGCGCCCTGCTCCATCCAGATGCGCTTCTCGATGAGCGCGTCCGCGACGGCGAACGTCCACACCGGCGTCGTCCCTTCGAGGCGGAACGTCTCGATGTCGATGTAGCCGTGCGGATCGACGTTGCCGTCACCCCAGCGGTTGGCGAAGAGCGGCCGTCGGATCGTGTCGTACTCGACGGTGTCGTCGAGCTTCGTGACGAGGACGGTGCGCCCCAGCGGCGGCGCGAGCGCCGCCACCAGGAGCCCGTGATATCGACGGCTCAGCAGGCCCGCCACCGTGCCGGAGGCGAACCCGCCGATTCCGTTCGTGCAGAGCCACTCGCGGCTCTCGGCAGAGCCGAGGTGCCCACAGACTTCCCGGCCCCACGCCAGCGCCATGGGTGACCTCCTTACTCGCCGCTCTGCTGCAGAAGCTTGGCGACGAGACCGGTCCAGCCCGTCTGATGGCTGGCTCCGACGCCGGCGCCCGTGTCTCCGTGGAAGTACTCGTGGAAGAGGATCAGGTCCTTCCAGTGCGGATCGGTCTGGAACTTCTCCTGCTGCCCGTGCACCGGCCGCTCGCCCTCGGCGTCACGCAGGAAGATGCGCGTGAGGCGCCGCGAGATCTCGGCCGCCACGTCCCAGAGCGACAGCATCTTGCCGGAGCCCGTGGGGTACTCCTGCTGGAAGCGCGGCCCGTAGAAGTGGTCGAACTTCTGGAGCGACTCGATCAAGAGGTAGTTCACGGGCATCCAGATCGGACCCCGCCAGTTCGAGTTGCCGCCGAAGAGCCCGGTGGAGGACTCGCCCGGCTCGTAGTCGACCCGGTGCTCGTGACCCCCGACGTTCATGATGTACGGGTGCTGCTTGTGGAACCGTGAGATGGCCCGGATGCCGTATTCCGAGAGGAACTCCTTCTCGTCGACCATGTACTTGAGCACGCTGGCCAGGCGTACTCCGTTGACCAGCGACAGCAGGCGACGCACCTGACCCTTGCCCATGTCGTGCTCGACGACGTGGTTGCGCAGCTCGGGCCGATTCTCGAGGAACCACTTCATGCGCCGCTCGAACTTCGGCATGCGCGCGAGGGCCTCGGGCTCGAGCGACTCCACCGCGTAGAGCGGGATGAGGCCGACCATGGACCGGACCTTCAGCGGCTTGGCGCTGCCGTCCGGCAGGTGGAGCACGTCGTAGTAGAACCCGTCCTCCTTGTTCCAGAGCTCGATGCCCTCGCCGGCGATGTTGTTCATCGCGCGCGCGATGTAGACGAAGTGCTCGAAGAACTTGGAGGCCACGTCCTCGTACGCCGGGTTCTCCTTCGCGAGCTCCATCGAGATGGCCAGCATGTTGAGGCAGTACATCGCCACCCACGCCGTGCCGTCGGACTGCTCGATGGTGCCGCCGGTCGGCAGCGGTGCCGAGCGGTCGAAGACGCCGATGTTGTCGAGGCCGAGGAAGCCGCCCTGGAAGACGTTCTTGCCGTCCGGGTCCTTGCGGTTGACCCACCACGTGAAGTTCAGCAGGAGCTTGTGGAACGTCCGCTCGAGGAACTCGCGGTCGGCCTTGCCCGTGATGCGGCGGTCGATCTTGTACACGCGCCAGGCGGCCCAGGCGTGCACGGGCGGGTTGACGTCGCCGAACGCCCACTCGTACGCCGGGATCTGCCCGTTCGGGTGCATGTACCACTCACGCAGGAAGAGCGTGAGCTGCTCCTTCGCGAACTGCGGATCGACGAGGGCCAGCACGATCGTGTGGAACGCCATGTCCCATGCCGCGTACCAGGGGTACTCCCAGATATCGGGCATCGAGACGACGTCGTCGTTGTAGAGGTGCGTCCACTCCTTGTTCCGGCCGTGCTTGCGGCTCTGCGGCGGCGGCGGGCCCGTCGGATCGCCGTTGAGCCAGCGCGCCACGTCGTAGTGGAACCACTGCTTGCACCAGAGCATGCCGGCGATCGCCTGCCGCATGACCATCTGCGCGTCGTCGCTCAGCTTGGACGGGATGACGGTCGCGTAGAACTCGTCCGCTTCCTTGGTGCGCGCGTCGAACGTCTTCTCGAACTCGGCGCCGAACGGCGTCTTCAGCTCGCCGTCCGCCAGCCGCATCTTCACGACGACTTCCTTGCCGGCGGGGATGTTGAGCTGCCAGTACGGCGCCGCCTTCGTGCCTTCGGGCACGGGATTCACGGCGTTCTTCCTGCCGCGGATCACGAACTCGTGGAAGGCGTCCTTCACGTAGAGGTCCGGATTCTCGGTGCCGTAGAGCCGGCGGTAGTTGCTCTCGTTCTCGGTCCAGAGCACCGGCGGCGCGTTCTCGATATAGAAGTTGTACTTGCCCGGCAGCGCCGGGTTGTCGACGGCGATCGTGTAGTGGTCGCCCGGCCCCTTCGAGCCGCGGAGCCGCGGACGCTGCGCATCCTTCTCCCACGACCACGTGTTGCGGAACCAGAGCGTCGGCAGCAGGTGGCACGTCGCGGCCTCGGGCCCGCGGTTGGCCACCGTGATCTTGATCAGGATGTCGGACGGCGACCCCTTCGCGTACTCGGCGAAGACGTCGAAGTACTTGTTCTCGTTGAAGACGCCGGTGTCGAGCAGCTCGAACTCCGGCTCGGTCCGCGACCGGCGCCGGTTCTCGTCCACGAGCCACGCGTAGGGGAACTCGCCCTGCGGGTACTTGTAGATCGCCTTCATGTACGAGTGCGTGGGCGTGGAGTCGATGAAGAAGAAGTAGTCCTTCAGATCCTCGCCGTGGTTGCCCTCGGACCCCGTCAGCCCGAACGCGCGCTCCTTGAGGATCGGGTCCTTCCCGTTCCACATCGAGAGCGCGAAGCAGAGCCGCTGGTGATTGTCCGAGATGCCGAGCAGACCGTCTTCACCCCACCGGTACACACGCGAGCGTGCCTGGTCGTGGCCGAAGTAGTCCCACGCCGTCCCGAACTCCGAGTAGTCCTCGCGGACCGTGCCCCACTGCCGCTCGGAGAGGTATGGCCCCCACCGCTTCCAGTGAGCGGACCGCCCGGTCGAGTCGGTCAGCCGCTTGCCCTCGGTGGTCGCCGCAGACTTATCCGCCATGGGCAAATTCCGGGAAGAGGGTCATGCCACCGTCCACCATGATCGTCTGCCCCTGGATGTAGTCCGCGTCATCGGACGCGAGGAACACCGTCACCTTGCCGATGTCATCTGGAACGCCCACTCGTCCGTAAGGAATGAGCTTGCAGAGACTCGCCAGAGCCTCCGGCGTCTCCCACGCGGGCCGGTTGATCGGCGTCGCGATGGCGCCCGGGCCGATGGAGTTCACGCGGATCTTGAACGGCGCCAGCTCCTGCGCGAGCGACTGCATGAACATGCGCATCCCGCCCTTGGAGGACGCGTAGTTGACGTGCCCGGACCACGGAATCAGCTCGTGGACCGACGACATGCAGATGATCTTGCCCGCGGCCTTGGAGATCTTGGTGACGCCCTGCTTGATCATCTGGCGCGCCGCCGCGCGAGCGCAGAGGAAGTTGCCCGTGAGGTTGACGGCGAGCACGAAGTTCCACTGCTCGAGCGTCATCTCGGTGAACGCGGCGTCGCGCTGTAACCCCGCGTTGTTCACGAGGATGTCGATGCCACCCCACTCCTTGAACATCTGCTGGAACATCGCCTCGACTTCCGCCTCTTTCGAGACGTCGGCCTTGATCGCGATGGCCTGGCCGCCGTTCGTGACGATCTCCTTCACGACGGCTTCCGCAGCGTCCGTCGCGGTCACGTAGTTGACGACGACCTTGGCGCCGGCGGCGCCGAGGCATTTCGCGACGCCTTCTCCGATGCCGGAGTTCGCGCCGGTGACAAGGGCTCGCTGTCCTGTGAGGGGCTGGTAGGGCATGGCGGTGTCCTTTCGGATGAGAGCAGGTAGCTTACTTTAGGTGGGCGGTGGGTGCGCGTCAACCTTTGTCGGAAGGAATTTCGACGATGAACGTCGCGCCCTTACCTTCGCCCGGGCTCTCGGCGCGGACCGATCCGTGGTGCAGCTGGACGAGGTGCCGGACGATGGCCAGCCCGATGCCGAGCCCGCCGTAGCCGCGGCGGGGCCCGGCGTCCTCCTGCCGGAAACGCTCGAAAAGGTGGGGGACGAAGGCCGGATCGATGCCCCTGCCCGTGTCCGTGACCTCGAGTCGGGCAACGCTGCCCTACCGGGTCAGGCTCACGTGCACCCGCTCGCCCGCCGGCGTGAACTTGACGGCGTTGGCGACCAGGTTCGAGACGATCTGTTGCAATCGGGTCACGTCCCCGAGGACCGTGGGATTCGCGTCGATGCGACTCCCGGGGGTGACGTTCTTGGCCTCGGCGGCCGGCCGTAGCCCGTCCACGGCGGCATTGACGATCGGCGCCAGGGGCACGGGGCTGCGGTCGAGCGTCATCTGGCCCAGGACCATGCGGGACACGTCGAGTAAGTCCTCGATCAGGTTGGCCTGCAGCTGCGCGTTCCGCTCGATGGTCTCGAGCGCCTTGGCGGTCGTGGCCGGGTCGAGCTCGCCCGAGCGGAGCATGCTCGTCCAGCCGACCACCGCGTTCAGCGGCGTGCGGAGCTCGTGGGAGACGATGGCGAGGAACTCGTCCTTCGCACGGTTCGCGGCCTCGACCTCCGCCCGGGCCCGAGCCCGCTCGGCGACGACCAGCGCGACCGTGAGCGTCGTGACCGCGATCGTGGCGAGGAACCCCTGGAGCAACACCAGTGACTCGTGGTTCGTCGGCAGCACGAACGGGCCGAAATCGTGGACGGTGCCCCACACCGCGATGGCCGCGAGGAGCAGCGTGCACGTCGCCGCCGCGCGCGGGCCGAGGCGGAAGGCGGCCCACATCAGCGGCGGGAGCGTGAGGAAGCTGAGGGGATAGTTCCGCACGGGAAGGTTCAGCCATCCGCCTCCGAACACCACCATCGACGTGGCGATGAGGACGACGGTGAGGACCGTCGCCTCCAGGGACCGGCGCCGATCGACGCGCCGCGGCCGCGCCGCCCACAGCACGAGCACCGGCGTGACGATCAGCGCACCGCTCCCGTCGCCGAGCCACCACGTGAACCAGATCATCGTGTAGCTCGTCCACGCCGCGGAGCCGCTCAGCACGAGCGCGGTGACGCCGATCGTCGCACTCGCCGCCGTGCTGAGCACGCCGGCGAGGACGGAGAACTTGACGAAGTCCCACGCGCGGTCGACGAAGTGCCGCCCGCGCGCGAAGAGCCCCGTCAGCTCCGCGCCGGCGAGCGCTTCGATCGTGTTCCCCGCGGCGATCGCGAGCGAGGTCGGGACGGATTCCGCGGTCGTGACGTTGACGAGGAACGCGCCGACGAACACCGCGGGCCACATCCGCATCCCGAAGACGAGCAGCGCGGCGAGCGCGATGCCCGTCGGTGGCCACACGGGAGTCGCGCTCGCGTGGACGAGCGCGAGCGAGAGGCCGAGCTTGCCCGCCGCGACGTAGAGCGCGCACACGGCGAGCCCTCGGGCGAGGACCATGGTCAACGCTGGACGGAGGGGCCGCCGGCCAGCAGATCGTCGACGTCGCGCGGGCTGACGAGCGCGATGTCGCCCCACGTGGAGCACTTGATCGCGGCCACCGCCTGGCCGATGTCGATCGCATCCTGCAGCGAGCGGCCTTGCAGGATCGCCCACAGGAAGCCGCCGACGTAGGCGTCGCCCGCACCGATGGGATCCACCACCTGGACATCCCACCGATAGCGGGGACGCAGCAGCCGGCCGCCCTCCAGGACCGTGCACCCGTCGGCGCCCTGCATCAGCGCGATGGTCGCCTTGGGGGCGAAGCGCGCGAGCTGCTCGAGCACCGCCTCCGCCGGGCCATCGAAGCCGAAGACCGCCCGGGCCTCCTCCGCTCCTATATAGAGGTAGCGCGTCCGGGGCAGCACCCCGGCCGTGAAGACCCGGGCATCCGCCGGGCTCCAGAGGGTGGCGCGGTAGTTGAGGTCGAAGGAAACCTCTCCGGCTTCGTGGAGCGCGCGCTCGAACAGCGCGCGGGGCGTGGCGCCGAGCGCCGGCGTGATCCCGCTCAGGTGAAGGATCCGGGCGCGCCGCACCACCTGCCAGTCGATGTCGTCGGGCCTGAGGCGCGCGAACGCGGAGTCGCGCCGGTCGTAGAGCACGCGAATCGGTCGCGGCGGCGCTCCGTATTCGAGGAAGTAGAGCCCGAGACGCGCGCTTTCGATGCGCCGGACGGCGCTGCAGTCGATGCCATGCCCGGTGAGCTCATGCAGCACGCGCTCGCCCCACGCGTTGTCGGGCACCGCCGAGAGCCACGCCACGTGCGCACCCAGCCGCGCGACCGCCGCGGCGACGTTCGCTTCCGCGCCGCCGATCTGCACGTCGAGCTGGCGCGCGGTCTCGAACCGCCCGGGTGACGGCACGGCGAGGCGCAGCAGCACTTCGCCGAGCGTGACGAGGTCGTGGCCGCCGTTGGTCATGCCGAGCGCATTGTATTCCGTCCGGCGGGCGGCCTATTCGTAGGCCCCCTTGCCGATGACGCCGCGCTGGGCCGCTGCTCGTGCCGGCGACCCTGCTCGTCACCCTCGGCTATCGCGTCTGGCGCGACCGTCCGCACCGTAACGTCAATAGGTGCTTCGGCTGTCAGGCCTTCACGTTCGCCGGGTCAGCGGCGTCGCCGCTTCGCATAACGGGGTCCTGCTGGAGTTCTGGGGCAGTGGACGCTCGCGAGCGCGGCGTTGCTTCCGCTGGCGTTCCTCGCGTTCACGCGCGTGTTCCCCGCGGGCTCGTCGGACATCCCCCGCTGGCTCTGGTCGACGCACCGCCGAGCTCGCGGTTACGGGCGATCCCGCGGAGCTCGGGGAGCGAAGCCGCAGGGCTCGGGGCCCGGGCCGCCCATCTGCGCGTCGATGGTGGGGGCCGGATCGATGCGGCGAACGGCGCGCGCGGGGGCGGCGTTGTCACATTGCGTTTGGCCCTCCTGTAACCATTCGGACACAGCGGTTTTGCCGCTGGACCTCTCGGGAACTATGGCGCTATCGTAGCGGCCCTGCTGCACCTGAGCGCGGGAGGTGCACGATGTCTGCGTTCATCTTGTCAGTCATCGCGATCCTGCATCTCGCGCTCGTCGTGGTGGTATGGCGCGCGAATCCCAAAAGGCCCGCCCATCGCTTCTACGCGTTCCATGCGCTGATGTTCATGGGCTGGACATCGGGGATTGCGTGGATACAGAGCGGGGTGGGAATAGAAGGGGGCGCGAAACTGACGTTCGCCAGCGCCTCACTCGTCCCAGCCGCTCTCCTGCTGTTCACGATTCACTATCCCGATGCCGAGAAATCATCTTGGCGAGCCCCACAGCTTCTCGTTCTCGCGGTCGGCGCGTTCTTCGCTATTGCTTCGGTCATGACCGATTCGATCGTGTACGACACCCGCTGGACCGCGGGTGTCCTGTCTCGCCGCCCAGGTCCTCTGTATCCGTGGTTCACCGTGTATGTCGCGCTTGCGCTTCCCGCTGCGGTCGGAGTGTTCGTGCGGAAATGGTGGTCCGCGAAGGGATGGCGACGCATCCAGCTCAGCTACTACGGGGTTGGGCTCTTGTTCGCGTTGGTCGGTGCGGTCACTGCAAACCTTATCATTCCCGCCGTCACCGGAAGGTCCGACGTGAGCCATCTCGGCCCGTACTTCGGATCGGTGCTGATCGCCCTGACGGCGCACGCAACGCTTCGTGACCGACTCATGGATTTGCGTCTGGTCGTCCATCGGTGCCTGACCATCGGTATTGCGGTCACGATTTCACTGTTGCCGATCCTCATCCTGGCCACCCTGGTACGCGGCTCGATGCTTATCGATGTTACCGTCGTCGAGGCGCTTTTGATTGGAGGAGCGTTTCTGGCGGTCGCACTGTTGATCCCAGTGACCGCAGATGTTGCGGAACGCTTCATCGATCGGTATGTCTACCGCGGTCGCGAAAGCCCGCAGCGACTTCTCCGGCGCGCGAGCAACGAATTGGCGCAAACGCTGGATCTCGAGCGAGTGTTGGCGATCATTGCGGAAACGATCCGCGTCGCCGCGCCCCCTCATGGAGTCGCGGTCTATCTCGAACACTCTGGCGCACTTCGACTGTCGACCTCGAACGAAGCTGCTCGAGATACCGGCTTCAGTGCTCCCGCCGAGCCGGCGCGCCCGGTCATCGACGCCGTGATCGTGCAGGCGGCGCCGGTGTTGCGCGATGAACTGACAATGCCGGGGGACGCGGCACTCCATGAGGCTCTTACGGGCGCCGGTTGGGCTCTGATACTACCGCTGTTCGCAGATCAGAGACTCGTGGGCATCATTGCGGTCGGCTCCAAGCGATCCGGCGATCCGTTCTTCTCGGAAGACGTTGACGCGCTAGCCACGCTGGTGAATCACGCAGGAACGGTGGTACGGAACGCTCAGCTCCATGCGCAGGTGGTCTTGGCAAACGAGCACGTCCACCGGATCGTCACCGCAATGCAGAACGGGGTCGTGGTGCTTGACGCCTCAGGGACCGTCACACTGATCAATCCTGCCGCGAGGGATGCGCTGCGATTGCCCGAGGACGTCCTCCTGAACATCGACGACCTGCCGGCGCCATTGCGCGACAGCCTGGCGGAGGTGCTCACCGAGCACCGGGAAGGCGTCACGCGAGAGGTCACGTGGTCTCACGATGACGTCACGCCACGTGCGTTGCTCTGCACGGCCTCCATCCTACCCGCGCACGAGAGCGAGCGCCCGGGAGCTGTCATCGTCTTCAGTGACGTGACGCCGCTCAAGGAGCTCGCGAAGCAGCGGACTCGTGCGGAACACCTTTCGGGCCTGCAACGCCTGACGCAGGCGCTGGCACACGAGATCGGCAATCCGCTCGTTCCAATCAAGACATTGACGAAACTCCTGCCGGAACGCGTGGGTAACCCCGCATTTGCCGAGAGGGTGTCGCGGATCGTGTCACATGAGATCGAAAGAATCGAGCGACTCGTCGAGCGTCTTCGGCGCGTCGCGCCTTCGAGCGGGGTTAATTACTCGGTTGTCGATCTGCGTGTTCCGCTGCGCCACGCGCTCGAGCTCATCGAAGCGACGGCGGCGGAGCAAGAGACACACCTGGAGATCGATCTCCCGTCCGACGAGGTTCTGGTGCTCGGTGACTCTACTGAAATCGAAGAACTCTTCCTCAACCTCTTGACCAATGCCTTGGAAGCCGTCGTCGAGATGCCCCGGGATTCGCGTCGCGTGCGGTCCTCGCTTCACGTCGGGACGGATCATGTCGTTGCCCAGGTGTCGGACAGTGGACCAGGCATCTCTGCCGAGGTCATGGATCGAATGTTCGATCCTTTCGTGAGTACGAAGTCGCGCGGATCCGGCTTAGGGCTCGCGATTTGTCATGCGATTGTCGAGCGTCACCGAGGTCGACTCACTGCCGCCAACGCTCATCCTTGCGGAGCTGTTTTCACGGTGACACTGCACGCTGTGGAGACGATCACAGCGGGAAATTGACTATTGCCAACGTCCCAACTCCGCCGGAGCCGGTCTCAAACCGGAGCTCTGCATTATGAGCTTCGGCAATCTCGCGACAAATCGAGAGTCCGAGGCCGAGCCCGCGCGGCTTTGTCGTCACGAATGGCTCGAACGCGCGGTCACGCACACTACCCGGACTGCCCGGGCCCTCATCCTCGATCTCCACGGTCACTGCCACTCCGGTCGTGCGGACGCTGATTCGTACACGGCTGCCATCGGGTGAAGCCTCGATGGCGTTCCGCAGCAGGTTTCCAAACAACTGAGTGAGCGCTTGCGGATCACCGACGAGCGGAGGAACCTCACTCTCCTCTAGGAGCCCCTTGACGTCGCGCGGCGTCGCGGCGCGCTCCAGGGCAGCAACGTCGTTGAGGATGCCCATGAGGTTGATGCGCTGTGAGGTGCGGTCCGCCGGGCCCAACCCTCGGAGCCTCTCAGCGAGGCCCACGATTCGCTCGACCTCGGCCGGAACGAGACGCATGAGAAGCTCGCGATACTCGGGATCATCCACACGCTCCGGCAACACCGAGACGAAGTTCGAAATCGTCGTCAGCGGCGTCCGAATCTCGTGAGCCAGCGTGGCGCAGAGATGAGCGGTGCGTGCGAGATGCGCGTCACGCTCCCGAGCGCGATCGACTGCCAGTTGACGTCGATGGAGGATGTCGATTTCGACAGCGGCGGCAATGATCGGGCTGAGGGACTCGAGTAGCTCGAGCTGCTGAGCGAAGTACGCTCGTCCGAGCCGCCGGGGACCGAGCAGCACGACGCCCGCGGCCGCGTCCCGGCGGATCCCGAACCATATGTCGACGCCGGCATCGCGAAGCGTTCCAAAGAGAGCGCCAAAGCGCGAGTCTTGTTCCGATCCCTCCAGCAGTTGAACGCCTGGCCCGAGCGAATCCGTCAGCCGCCATACCTGACCGAGAACGTCATCGAACTCCGGAGCCCGGTGATCGCGATGGAGAATGTCCCATTGTGATGTGCCGGCTTCGCCGACGATGACGGTGATCGTTTCCGGCTGAACGGCGCGTCGAAGGATCGCGACGACTTCCGCGGCGAGGTTCTCGCGGGGCATGACGCGCGTCAGACGCGTCGTTGCGTCAACGAGCGTGCGTTCGATGTCGGGTTCGTCGCTGAGGAGATACTGATCGACCATTCGCCGTAGAGCTGGAAACACCGGAGCGGAAAGCGTCGCGGCGATCACGCCGAGCACGATGAGCACCGCTATCGGAGCCTGCACCGTCACCACATCCGCCTCGCGAGCGAGGGCGATGATGATGAATGAGACGCCTCCGATACCCACGATGTACGCGAGTCCGTAATGAATGACGGGCCTGAGATCGAGGAGTCGATGGCGGACGATCGCGTGCGCAACGAGCCCGACCATCGGAAGGAGGAAGTACGGACCTACGCCGCTATATGCCGACGATCCCGTCAATGCCGGGATCAGAAGGTTGGTCGTGATCGCGCCCACGCCCGAAATGAGGATGCCGACGCCGAGATGCTGAAGCTGGACACGCGCCAGACCCTTCGCGCGCCGCCAGTTGTTCGAAAAGGTCGCCAGTGCGCCGAGCCACACGACCAAGAAGTACACGGTGAAGACGCGATAGAGAGGTCCGGTTTCCCGACGCAGCCGGTTCTCGACGATCGCGACGTCTCGGACGAGAAGGTCGGTACCGAGCGCGCACGCAGCGAGGACCGTTCCGACAGCGAGCGCGGCATAGACATACGGAGTACGCCACCGCTCACCAGCACCAGGATAGACGCGAGTGAACGCGAGGAACGACGCGGGAATGAGGCTCGCACCGGTGAACGTGAGCCTGCTCGAGAAATTGGGCCACAACAGCGCTTGAAGGCCAGCGATCGCGAGGACCCACAGCGCCATGCTGAACGTGTACGCGCCGAACCAGCGATGGACGGAGCTGCGGGGGTCAGCGCGCCAGATATAGAGGCTGAGGCCCGCCAGGAAGACCCCGAGCAGCGGGAGGCTTGCCCCTTGCGTCACCTGATCGAGTCTTCTCTCGCCAGCGCCAGCACCGAGTGCGATCCGCCCATCGCGTGCGAATGGATGAGCGTTCGGCGAACCCTGGCTTTGCGTGCCTTGTTGGGGACGTAATCCAGATCACACCGTGCGTCCGGGTACTCGAGATTGATCGTCGGGAACACCATCCCGTCGCGAATGACGAGACACGTCGCGACCACCTGCATCGCTGCGCTCGCAGCAAATGCTTGCCCGCACATCGCCTTCAACGAGGACACCGGGAAGTTGTACGCGTAGCGCCCGAACGTGCGCTTGATCGCGGTCGTTTCGGCGACGTCGTAGTCGACCATCGCGTTTCCGTGGGCGCAGATGTAGTCGATGTCCTCGGGCTCGAGCTCGGCCTGCGTCAGCACATTACTCATCGCACGGCTGGCGGTCTCTCCTGACATATCGGTGCGATGGAGATCGCCGCCTTCGCTCGCGCTGTCGTAGCCGCTGATCACCGCATAGATCGGCGCACGGCGCGCGCGTGAAGGTGGAGCAGGGTCGCTGGACCCGCAGCGAAGGGTGGCAGCCAGCATCAGAGGCCGCCGCGCTCGCCGGCGGCGCCCGGGCGCATCGCCGCGCTCGGGTTCTACGGCGCGCGCCTGCGCGTGGGCTACGGCTCGCGGGGCGGGTGGGACCCGTTCGGCCCCGAGCGCGTCGTCACGCGCTCGCGCGGCAACGTCCTCTACGAGGTCGACGGCCGCTCGGCGCTGGCGCTCTACAAGACGTACCTCGGCACGCACGCGCGTGACCTGCCCGCCTCCGGTTTGCTCTTTCCGCTGAGCCTGCGCACCAGGGGCGGCTCGGGCGTCGTGCGCACGATCCTCGCGGTCGACGAGGCGGCGCAGAGCATGACGTTCGCCGGCGACGTGCCGGAAGGCGCGTACGTGCGGCTCATGAAGGCGAACTTCGATCGCCTCATCGACGGCGCGGTCAGTGCCGCGCGGACGAGCTACGAGGCCATCGGCTCCGTGGTCCCGGACCTGGCGATCCTCATCTCCTGCGTCGGGCGCAAGCTCGTGCTCAAGCAGCGCGTGGAGGAAGAGGTCGAGGGCGTGCGCGACATCATGGGCGCGGCGCCGCTCACGGGGTTCTACTCGTACGGCGAGATCTCGCCGTTCACGCCGAGCGCGCGCTGCGAGCTGCACAACCAGACCATGACGATCACGACGCTGTCGGAGCGCTAGCGTGGGCGACCTGAGCCACTCCCTGCTCCTGCGGCAGATCAAGCGCGTGTTCGGCGAGCGGCCGATCCCGCCGGAGCTGGCGCCGCTGCTCGACGCCGTCGACGAGGCGTATCGCCAGTTCGACACCGACCGCGCGCTGCTCGAGCGCTCGCTGGACCTGAGCTCGCAGGAGCTGCTGCAGGCCAACGCCGACATGAGCGCGCTCTTCCGCGCGTTCCCCGACCAGTTCTACCGGCTCGACGCGCGCGGCATCGTGCGCGACTACCGCGGCGGCAGCATGACGCGCGAGAGCGGCGAGCGCGTGCTCGGGCGGCCGTTCCAGGAGCTCCTGCCCGAGGCGAGCGTGCCGGAGTACGAGATGACCCGCGCGCGCGTGCGCCTGCAGCGCCGCAGCGCGAGCTTCGAGTACGCGGCGTCCGAGGGCGGCGGCGAGGCGGCGTTCGAGGCGCGCGTGGTGCCGCTGCTCGAGGACCAGGCCGTGGTCATCGTCCGCGCGATCACCGGGCGGCGGCGCGCCGAGGCGAGCGCGGCGGCGCTCGCGCGGGTCGGCGGCGAGATCGCCGCCACGCTCGACCTCGACCGCGCGATGCAGCTCATCGTCGACAGCCTCCACGCGCTCTTCCGCGTCCGCCGCGCGGTGCTCTACCGCGTCGATGCGGCCTCGGGCGCGCTCGTGTGTCGCGCCGCCGCGGGTCGCGACGACGGCATCGCGTGGGTGGGCTCGGTGCTGGGCCCCGGCGAGGGCGTGGCCGGCCGCGCGGTGGCGGGCGCGCGCATCGCGTGGTCCGCCAACATCACCACGGATCCGGACCTGCCGATGCCGGCGTGGGCGAAGGCGAACGCGTACACGGAAGGCTATCGCAGCGTGCTGGGCGTGCCGCTCATCAGCCGCGACACCGTGATCGGCGCGCTCGTCGTCGGCGACGAGGCCGGCCGCTTCTACACGGAGGAGGAAAAGCGCCTGCTGCTCGGCTTCGCGAACCAGGCCGCGATCGCCGTCGAGAACGCGCGGCTGTTCGAGGACAGCGAGCGGCGGCGCCGCGCGGCGGAAGGCGTCGCCAGCGTCGGACGCCTCGTCTCCGAGTCGCTCGAGCCCGCGGACGTCGGGCAGCGCATCGTCCGCGCCCTCACCACGATGTTCGGAGCCCAGATGTCCGTCCTCTACCTCGTCGAGGAGGTCTCCGAGGCCCTGGTGTTGTTCGCGGGCTGGGGGGCCCGCGGTCGACTGGAACCAGCGCCTCCGGCGCGGCAACGCGCTCGTCGGCCGCGCCATCGCCGAGGGCCGTCCCATCTCGTCGGTGAACATCCTCGAAGACGAGCGCGTGAGCCTGACGCCGGAAGCGCGGGCGCGCATCGAGCGCTCGGAATACCAGTCGGTGCTCGCCGTGCCGCTCACCGCGCACGACCGGATCCTGGGCGCGCTCGCGGTGGGCGACCATGCGGGGCGCGTCTTCTCGCCGGAGGACATGGCGCTCGTGCAGAGCTTCGCCGACCAGGCGGCGCTCGCGCTCGCGAACGCCGAGCTGCACGGCGAGACGCGCGCGCCTGCACCAGATGCGCCGGCTCGCGGAGCTGAGCCAGCTCGTCAGGTCGTCGCTCGACCGGCGGCTCGTGCTCGACTTCGTCACCGAAGCGGCCCTCGACCTGCTGCACGTCGATCTCGCGCGCGTCTGGCTCGTGGAAGGCAGTGACGGCCACCTGCGCCGCGCATCGAGCCGTGCCCGGGGCGACATGCCGGCGGACGGTGGCGTGGACGTGCTGCCGCCGGGCGCGGGGCTCGCGGGCTGGGTCGTGAAGGAGCGGAAGAGCCGCGCCGCCCCGGACCTGCTCACCGATCCGCTGATCTTCCAGAAGGAGTGGTTCATGGCGGCGGGGATCGTGTCGCACCTCGCGGTCCCGCTGGTGGGCGGCGACGCCGCGATCGGCGCGCTCGTCGTGTCCACGCGGGTCCGGCGCGACTTCGATCGCGAGGAGATCGATCTGCTCGAGATCTTCGCGGCCAAGGCGGCCATCGCGCTCAGCAACGCGCGGCTCTATCGCGAAGCGCGCGAGGCCTACGAGCAGCTCGCGCGCACGCAGGACCTGCTGACGCAGGCGCAGAAGATGGACGCCGTCGGCCGGCTGGCGGGCGGCATCGCTCACGACTTCAACAACCTCCTCACCGTGATCATCGGCCGGATCGACGCGCTCCTCGAAGACCTGTCCGACGACGACCCGCGCCGCAGCGACCTCGACCTGATCGCCGGCGCCGCGGAGCGCGCGTCCGCGCTCACGCGGCAGCTCCTCGCGTTCAGCCGCAAGCAGGCGCTCACGCCGACCGTCGTCGACGTCAACGCGATCGTCGACGAGGTCGCCTCGCTCCTGCGCCGCCTCCTCGGCGAGGACATCGAGTTCGCGACCGCGCTCGTGCCCGGCGCGGCGCGCGTGCGCGTCGACCGCGGCCAGATGGAGCAGGTCATCGTGAACCTCGCGGCCAACGCGCGCGACGCGATGCCGTCGGGCGGACGGCTGACGATCAGCACGGATCGCGTCGACGTCACCGACACGCCGCCGCCGGGCGTGGCCGCGCCGCCGGGCGCATACGTGCTGCTGGCGGTCACCGACAGCGGCCACGGGATGGACGCCGAGACGCGCCGCCGCGTGTTCGACCCGTTCTTCACCACGAAGGAAGTCGGACGCGGCACCGGCCTCGGCCTCGCGACGGTGTACGGCATCGTCAAGCAGCACGACGGGCACGTCGCCGTCGACAGCAGCCCGGGCGCGGGCGCGACGTTCCGGATCTACCTGCCGCGCGCGGACGCCGAGGTCGCGGCGCCCGCCGCGCCGGCGGCGCCGCGGCCGACGGGCTCGGAGACCATCCTGCTGGTCGAGGACGAGCAGGAGGTGCGGCGGCTCGCGCGCCAGGCGCTCGAGGGCGCCGGCTACCGCGTCATCGAGGCGGCGTTGCCGACCGACGCGGTCCGCATCGCGGAGGAGTGGCCGCAGCCGATCCCCCTGCTCGTCACGGACCTCGTGATGCCGCAGATGAACGGGCGGGTGATGGCCGACATCGTGCGGAGCGCGCGTCCCGCCATCAAGACGCTGTTCATCTCCGGGTACTCGGCGGATCCCGCGACGTTCGAGACCGACCTCGAAGGTCCGGGCTGGTCGTTCCTCGCGAAGCCCTTCACCGGCCGCGCGCTCGCGAAGACGGTGCGCGACCTCCTCGATCGGTGACCATGGGCCGTTACGCCGTCCTGACGCTCCCGGACGCGGACTCGACCGCTTTCAGCAAGACCCACGGCTCCAGCGGCTTGCGCAGCGTCAGGTGGGCGCCCGCGCTGCGCGCGCGCATGAGCGCGCCGAGCCGGTCTTCCCGCGTGTCGGCGGAGACCGCGATGATGGCGAGCGACGGGAGATCGCGCACGAGCTCCTCGATCACGGCGACGCCGTCCTTGCGCGGCAGGAAGATGTCGACGATCGCGATCTGGGGCCGTGACGCGTGGGCGGCGGCCACGGCGGCGTCGCCGTCGGGAGCGAGCACGACCTCGTAGCCTTCGGTCCTCAGCAGCATCGCGACGACGTCGCGCGTCTCGTCGTGATCCTCGACCACGAGCACGCGCGCGCGAGGCCTGCGGAGCACGGCGCTTCCGGACAGCAGGCGGCGTGCCACACGCCGCTCCCGCGGAAAAGCTGGTCCGGATCTTGTACCCCAGCGACGCACGCGCGCAATAACGCCGCGTTACGCCGTGAAACCGGGAATCGTGCTCGATGATCTGGCGAACGTTTTCGCCATGAGGGGCGGCCGTGTCCTCTGAAATTCAGGAGACGGCGGGTACATGCTTCCTTTGCTCGCGGACCATCTGGCCGGAGGACGCGACGACCACGGCCGCGGGCCTGACGGTCCACCGGATCTGCTACGACAAGTTCGTCCGGCCCAGCCTGCTCCCCGACGCCCCGAAGCCGCCGCGCGGCGAGAACCGGTGAACGGCCCGCGCTCCAAACCGGGCCCCCGGCTCGACATCCGCGGGCTGTGCGCGCTCTGCGGCAAGCCGATGCTCGCGGGCCACGCGACGTGCGAGACTCAGGCCCGCTTCATGGGACGGCCGCAGCACACTTTCTGCACCATCGCGACCTTGCCGCACTTGGGACAGCGGAAACCCGCCATGGGCTACCTCGACGTTTCGAGCAGCGACGCCATCGGCGCCCCGCTCGCGCGCGCGGTCGTCGTATCGACGGTCACCCGGAGCGCGCGCAGACCGTGCACCCCCTGCAGCTCCTCGAGCTCGAGCTCCTCGACCCCCCGCGTGAGGTAGCCGAGCGACTGGAGGTACTCGATGTAGCCGCGGTACTCCAGCGCTTCCGACGGTTGCGAGTACACGATCACGATGCGGCCCGGCTGGGTGGCGCGCTCGCTGGTCCCCTTGATCAGCGCCTTGTCGATGCGCTTCTTCACGATCGCGTAGCGGATGTCGTACGCCCCGTCGACGTCGAAGCGCTTCTCGTCGAAGCGGAAGCGGATGGCGAGCGGCGCGTGCTGGACGAGGATGAGGTGCGTGGTCTCGAGCGGCACCGGCAGGCGCGCGCGGATCTGCTCCGCGCGCAGCGCGATCCCGCAGCTCACCATGAGCTGCCAGAGGCGGAGGTTCTTCAGGTAGAGCGGGTCGTAGCCGCCGTCCTCGAGGAGCGAGGCGCCGACGTAGATCTGGTAGTCGACGCCGTCGGTCTTCTGCTTCTCGAAGTAGTGCGGGAACATCGCCTGCGCGGTCTGCTCCTCGAGGTCGAGATACGAGGAGATCGCCTCCGCGAGCCCGGTCACGCTCTCCTCGAAGCGCCAGCGCTCGTGATGGACGGTCGCGAGGCGCGGGTCGAGCGCCTCGCGATACGTGTCGATGCGCTCGCGCACGCGCGGCCCGAACGTCTCGAGGTGCGGGAACAGCCGCTCGACGTCCGCGC
>Ga0194131_10000308_pt1 | contig 81148 bp, 81 predicted proteins | sample TA2KigO120mmetaG_FD_148631 | JGI IMG/M metagenome (GOLD analysis project Ga0194131, IMG submission 148631) | Freshwater microbial communities from Lake Tanganyika, Tanzania - TA2015053 Kigoma Offshore 120m | ecosystem: Environmental > Aquatic > Freshwater > Lake | place: Tanzania: Lake... | reverse complement strand
CGGGTGGCGGCCGGGTGCGGCTTGTAGGTGGCGTTGTATCTGGTCTCCCAGAGCACCTTCCCGCTGGCGGCATCGAGCGCCCGCATGACTTCGTCTTCGCCCCGGCGCGCGAAGGCGTAGACGCGATCGCCGACCGTGATCGGCGCCGGTCCGCATTACTTGGGCTGCGGAACGATGCGCAGGTACGGTTTCGGGGCCTTCCACCCCTGCGGGAAGCGCTGCTTGGCTTCGTCTTCCGTCACCGCCGGCAGGATGATCACGTCGTCGCCGTCTTTCCAGTTCACCGGGGTTGCGACCTTGTGCTTAGCCGTGAGCTGCATCGAGTCGATCACGCGCAGCACTTCGTCGAAGTTGCGGCCGGTGCTCATCGGGTACGACAGCACGAGCTTGATCTTCTTGTCGGGGCCAATCGCGTAGACGTTGCGGACGGTGGCGTTGTCGGCGGCGGTGCGGCCTTCGCACGTCTCACCGGCTTCGGCGGGCAGCATGCCGTAGGCCTTGGCGACCTTGAGATCGATGTCGCCAATCATCGGATAGTTCGGCGCCGTACCCTGCGTCTCGGCAATGTCCTTCGACCAGGCCGCGTGGCGATCCACCGGGTCGATGCTCAGGCCGATGATCTTCACGCCGCGCTTGTCGAACTCCGGCTTGATGCGCGCCATGTAGCCCAGTTCGGTGGTACACACCGGCGTGAAATCCTTGGGGTGCGAAAACATCACGCCCCACGAGCCTCCGAGCCACTCGTGAAAGCGGATCGGGCCCTCCGTCGTCTGGGCGTGAAAGTCTGGGGCATCACTGCCAATGGGCAACGGGCCGGTGCTCATGCGTATCTCCTCTGAAAATGGCAAAGGCCTGAGGGGTGTGACGCCCCCAGGCCTTGGAACGATACCTTAACGGGCCTGCCGCGCCGAAGCCTTGGCGGAGGCGGGCTAGTTGCCGCCACCCTTGGGCACGGCCACGCGCGCGCCTGAATTGCCGCCGCTGCCACTGCCACTGCTGGCGCCACTGCCGCCGCTTGAGAAGCCGCTGCCTGATGACGCGCCGCTGCTGCCGCTGCCACCCGCGCCTGCCCAGCCGCTGCCGTTGCCGCTGCCGTTGAAGCGTGGTGAGGGATCGGCTTCGCGGGTGCGGATCTGCGTGAAGCCGCGGCCGCTGACCACGCGACCATCGCCCTGTGATCCGGCCGGCTGCCCGACGACGCCCGGGAAATTGCCAACCGAGATCCAGCCGCCCGGATAGCCGTTGTTGTAGTAGTAGTTGTTGTTGTAGAAGCTGTTGTAGCCGTAGTATCCGAACTGGTCGTAGTAGCCGAGCCCGCACATGCTGTAGTAGCTTCGATAGCCGAAACCGCGCGGCGTGTAGCAATCCGCCATGCTGCCCATCAGCATCGGCGTCATGAATGGATCGAACCAACCCGTACCCGTCATGATGCCCGAGGGCGACGAGCCGCCGCCGGCGCGTTCGACCACGAACTTGTTCGGGAAGGTGAGGGCGACCATCAGGTCGATCACGCCGTCGCTGACACCGGCATTATCCAGCTTCACCAGCGTCTTGCGGTTCAGATCGAACGTGTGATGCACCTCGGTGAGCACGGCCTGCATGGCCTCGAGCGGCAGCTTGCCGTTCGCCTCGATGATGTCCTCGATATTCCAGGTCGTCTGGTCGGGCGTGGTGCGCGTCTGATAGTGCGCCTCCGCCTGGGGCGCGCGCGAACCGTCCGCAAGCTGCTGGCTAGTGGCGCGGCGATAGCGCTGCACGCGCACGCTGGTGTTGGCGGCCGAGCCGCTGACATGCTGCACGTTGATCCATGCCGGGCCGGGAGCCATGAACGCGACGCTCTTGACCACGCGCGGCGCTTCCTTGCCGCACGTCACATCGGTGGTCCGGAACACGCGCGTGCCGTCGTTCGCCCATTCGGCCTTTTCAGTGCCCTTGCATTCGGTGTCGACGATCGGGCGGGCGACGCCGTCCGGAATGACGAGCTCGTCGATGCCCTTCTGGGTGCCGATCAAGGTCTGCATGCGGATGCCGCCCTGCCCGGGCGTGATGCACATGCGCGCGCCGGTGCCAGACAGGTCGTCATCCAGCCGCCAGCATCCCATCCACGAAGCAAACCGCGCGTCGATGGTCGTGGACGGCGCCGGCCGCCCGCCCTGAGCGGAGTCGAAGGGCTGCCCGAACGCGCTCGTAGCGATCAGCGTGAAGGCGAGAAATGTGTGCTTCATATGAGTTCCCTGATCCCTGATCTAGAAGGCAACGTGGACGCCCGCGCCAAAGCGGAATCCACCCAAATCAATCGGCTGATAGTTGGCGTAGTCGGAGCTCAGGTCGGCCTTCTTCCATGTATAGCGGCCTTCCAGCGAGAGCACCAACCGTCGGTAGAACTGAATGTCCGTGCCGCCGAACGCCTGGAAGAGGGGCGCCCAGCCTTCGGAGAGGAACGTGTCCGTGAAGATGTGGTTGTCCTGGAAATCCACGAAGTCGCCGTTCTGACGCAGGTTGTACCTGCCGTAGCCTGCGCCGGCGCCGACATAGGGGACCACGGTGCGCGGAATCCACGCGAGGCGGCTGACACGCCGGCCGCGAGAGACCAGCGAGTACTTCGCCGACACGCCGAAATTGGTTTCCGACAACGCTGTCGTCTGTTCGATGGGGACGCGCGTGCCATTCGCCAGGAGCTCCTGCATCTTGCGATCCTCGGAGTCCCGATTGACGCGGTTGCCGTCCCAGCCGGCTACGATGTCGAGGCGCGGCGTCACGCTGATCGCCAGTTCGGCGGCGAAGGTGCCGGTCCGGAAATCCGATTTTTCCAGGGTGAGGAACTGGATCATGTCCTCGAAGAAATCACTGCCGGCGCTCGGCGACAGCAGTCCGCCCCGGACGCCGACCATAGCGCGTGGCCGGCCGAACAGGAAGTCGGGTGATGGCGGCGCCGATGCTTGTGCGGATGGAGGTGCTGATTGTCGACCGTCGGCGGCCAACGCCGGCGACGCCAGGAGGATCAACGCGGTGCCACAGGCGAGAAGCCCGCGCAACCTGACAGTGTTAGTCGCAACACTGCGAGCCATGGACACTACCTCTCGAGGGAAATGGAACCCGCTGGCCAAGACCCATTCCTCACGCGAGAATAGCAGAAGACCGGTATTTCTGCAGGGTGAAGGTCAGTTTAATCGTTACGATGACGGCCACGGGCTTGCCATCCTTCATTCCGGCCTGAATCTCCGCTGTTTGGAGGCGGCGATGGCCGCCTACTCCTTGGAAGCCGTCTCCACGGCAGAAGCACGCGCGCCGAAGGGCGACTTGGTTTGCTGAAGTCGTAGCGTCACCACCGCGGCGAGCACCAGGAACCCTGCCAGCGCCAGAAGCCCAGCGGTGAATCCGCCGGTGGCGTCGTGAATACGTCCGACCAGCATCGGTCCGAAAAATCCGCCGAGATTGCCGACCGAGTTCACCAGCGCGATGCCGCCCGCTGCGGCGGTGCCGCGCAGGAACGCCGTTGGCAGCGTCCAGTACGGGCCGAGTGTTCCCCAGATGCCGAACGCGGCGATCGACAGCGTGGCGAGGGCGAAGACCGGTGTGGCCGGCACGATCACGGCCAGCACGAAGCCGAGCGCGCCGATCAGGCAGGGGCCGGCCACGTGCCAGCGGCGTTCGCCGGTGCGATCGGAGCTGATGCCGAAGAACACCATGCCGATCGCCGCCGCGACGTACGGAATCGAGGACAACAGCACCACCATAGCGGAGCTGTAGCCGCTCGACGTCTGCAGGATCTGCGGCAGCCAGAAGCTGACGCCGTAGAACGCGATCACGATAAAGAAATAGGGCAGCGAGACGATCCACAGGCGTGGGCTGAGCAGTGCCTGGCGCAGCGTCGTATGCGCGTGCTCAGTCTGCGCGCGTTCGGCGGCCATCTCGCGCGACAGCCAGTCGCGTTCGTCGGCGGTCAGCCAGCTGGCTTCGGACGGCAACTCCGTCATGAACGTGAGCACGACCGGCGCGAGCAGGACCGCCGGGAGCCCCTCAACCAGGAACAGCCACTGCCAGCCGTGCAGCCCGCCGAGGCCGTGCAGCTGCAGCAGCGCGCTCGAGATCGGCGCACCGATCACGCCGGCCATGGCCGTGGCGGTCATGAACAAGCCCACGGCTCGCGCGCGCTCCCGGGCCGGGAACCAGTGCGTGAGATACAGAATGATGCCAGGGAAGAATCCGGCCTCGGCTACCCCGAGCAGGAATCGCAGCGTGTAGAAGGTCGTCGCGTTGTTCACGAACATCATCGCGGTGGCGAAGATGCCCCACGTGAACATGATGCGCGCAATCCAGAGGCGCACGCCGACGCGCGCCAGGATCAGGTTGCTGGGCACTTCGAACAGCGTGTAGCTGACGAAGAAGATCCCCGATCCGAAACCGTAGACCGCGGCGCTGAAGCCGAGGTCGCGGTTCATGTCAATGGCTGCAAACCCGACGTTCACGCGGTCGAGATACGCGACGATGTAGAGCAGAAAGAGGAAGGGAATCAGCCGCCAGCGGACCTTCCTGAGCGCAGATTGTGCGATGTCGTCGGTCACGGGTCTGACAGATTCTGCATCAAAACTCGTCTGTTGGGGGTCAGTCCCCGTTACAAACAGCGAACTTGGGAGGGAATGCGGCCGTGAACACGAACATCCATGGAAAGACTGCTGCAGGATGTCCGTTTTACTGGATGTCTGGATGTCTGCTCTGGAAGGACCGCAGCCTATCTGTTAGCTGCGCGGCATGATCGACACGCAGTCGCAGCGCATTGGCGCCTACTTCTTGTCGCTGCGCCAGTCGCGTGACCTTACTCGGTCGCGCCAGTCCATGCAAACGCGCTGCCGAACCTCAGCAGTTAGGCATCATTGGTAGCCCCGAGCCTGGGGGCTTGCAGATAGCGAGACGGAAGGCGGTGATCAAGCTGTAATCCGATGAATCGTGAGGCGGCGGCGACCTTGTCGATGGAGATGCCGGTCTCCACGCCCAAGCCGTTCAACACGAACAGCAGGTCCTCGGTGGCAAGATTGCCCGCGGCCCCGGGCGCGAATGGGCAGCCGCCCAGGCCGCCGGCCGAGCAGTCGAACGTCGTCACGCCGTAGTCGAGCCCGGCGAGGACGTTGGCCAGCGCCGTACCGCGAGTGTCGTGAAAGTGGAGCGCGAGGTTGGCGAGAGGAACGGCCGCCGTGACCGCATCGAGCACTCTCGGTACCTGGCCCGGATGAGCGGCGCCAATCGTGTCGCTGATCGCCACTTCATAGACACCGATGTCCATCAGCCGGCGCGAGATGGCCGCGACCTGAGCGGGATCGACGGCGCCTTCGAACGGGCAGGCGAAGCAGGTCGACAGATAGCCGCGCACGCGCAGCCCGGCGGACGCCGCGTCGGCGCAGACGGCCGCATACGTGGTCAGCGACTCGTCGATCGACTGGTTGATGTTGCGTCTGCTGAAGCTTTCCGAGGCCGCGGCAAAGATCGCGACCTCCGAGACTCCGGCGGCAATGGCGCGCTCCAGCCCCTTCTGGTTGGGAACCAGCGCGGTGTATCGAACACCGCTGCGGCGGCGGATGCCGGCGAACACTTCCGTCGCATCAGCCATCTGCGGCACCCACTTCGGCGACACGAATGCCGAGACTTCAATGATGCCGTGGCCGGCGTCGCTCAGCCGGTCGACGAATGCGATCTTGTCGGCCGTGGCAATGACCGAGCGTTCGTTCTGCAACCCGTCCCGAGGACCGACCTCGACGATGGTGACGCGGACGGGCGCGCGCATCACTCGATCTCCAACAGGCTCACACCGGGTTGCACCAGGTCGCCCTTCGTGCAGTGGATGGCCTTGACCGTGCCGGAACGGGGCGCCGTGATGGGCAACTCCATCTTCATGGCCTCGAGGACGATGACCGCCTGGCCGTCGGTCACCTGCTGGCCGACGGTGGCGTGAATCGCCGCGACGGTGGCCGGCATTGGCGACATGACGCTCGATTGGTTCCGGGTCTGTCGTCTCGACCTCCGTTCGCCCCGATCGGTCTTCACCCACGACACCCGGCCGTCGATGCGCCACCCTGCCAGGGCGACGAACGGTTCCATCGACACGGGTTCGGCCGTTGAGCCGATGCGCGAGATCAGTGACTGGACTTCACGATCGATGAACCCGGTGTCGATGGCTCCACGGACGAAGGCGCTGTCGTTCAACAGTGCCAGCAGGAAGGGGATGTTGGTGTGTATGCCGCCAATCTCGAACCTGCTGAGGGCCGATATCGCGCGCTGCCGCGCGGCCTCTCGGGTGTCGCCCGAGACGATCAACTTCGCGAGCATCGGGTCGTAGTGCACCGTCACCTGCGATCCCTGTGTCACGCCGCTGTCGACGCGAACACCTGCTCCGTGCGGTTCTGAATAAGTCTGGATGGTGCCGGCCTGCGGGATGAATCCCTGGGCTGGGTCTTCGGCGTAGATGCGGCATTCGATCGCGTGACCGCGCTGCGAGAGCGAGTCCTGCGTGAAGGGCAGCGGTTCTCCCGACGCCACCCGCAACTGTGCGTGCACCAGGTCGACGCCGGTGACGCACTCGGTGACCGGGTGTTCGACCTGCAGTCGCGTGTTCATCTCGAGGAAGTAGAACCTCGCCGCATCACCGCTGCCGTCGAGCAGGAACTCGCACGTGCCGGCGTTTCGATAGCTCACGGCTCTTGCCGCCGCGATCGCCGCCTGACCCATTCGTTCGCGCACCGCCGGGCTCAGGGCGGGGCTGGGACTTTCCTCCACGATTTTCTGGTGACGCCGTTGGGCCGAACACTCCCGCTCGAAGAGATGAACCGTGTTGCCGTGGTTGTCGGCAAACACCTGGATCTCGACATGCCGCGGCCGCTCAATCAGCCGCTCCACGTAGAGCGTGTCGTTGCCGAACGACGCCTGGGCCTCTCGCCGCGCCGCCGCCAGCGCGTTTGCGAGCGCCGACTCGCGGTGCACCGCCTTCATGCCAATGCCGCCGCCACCAGCCGCCGGCTTGATCAGGACCGGGAACCCGACGCGCCTGGCGGCCGCCGCCAGCGACCCATCGGATTGGTCGCTGGGCGCCTCTCCGGGAACGATCGGCACACCGGCGGCCTGCAGGAGCCGCCGAGCGCCGGTTTTTGAGCCCATCTTGTCGAGCACCGCGGCGGGCGGCCCGACGAAGATGATGCCGGCCTCTTCGCAGGCACGAGCGAAGGGCGCACGTTCCGACAGGAAGCCGTAGCCTGGATGAACCGCGTCGGCGCCGGCCGTTCGAGCGGCCCCGATGATCGCCGGAATATGCAGGTAACTCTCTCGCGCCGGTGCCGGACCAATGCGGACGGCGTGATTGGCCTCACCCACGTATTGAGCGCTGGCATCGGCGTCCGAATAGACTGCCACCGTCTCAATGCCAAGCTCGCGGCAGGCGCGCATGATCCGTCGCGCAATCTCGCCACGGTTGGCGACCAGCAGGCGTGCGATCATTCAGCCGGCGACCAGGAGGGAGTCCGCTTCTCGAGGAACGCCTTCAGGCCTTCCTGGCCCTCGGGCGAGACGCGCTGGGCCGCAATCGCTTCGGCGGTGATGTCGATGACGTCGGCAGGAGACTTGCCGAGCACGTTCGGGAGCAACCGCTTCGCGCGCGCCACCGCGGTGGGCGAGGCCGAGAGCGATTCGGCGAGGTAGCGATCGACCGCGGCATCGAGCTGTTCGAGCGGCACCACGTCGTGAACCAGTCCAATCTCCCGGGCCTTGGCCGCGTCGAATCGCCGGCCTGTCAGGAACAGATCGCGCGCCGCGGACGCGCCAATCTTCTGCAGCACGTAGGGCGAGATCATCGCGGGCAGGATGCCCAGCCTGGTTTCGGCGAAGCCGAACACGGCGTTCGTCTCGGCGACGACAATGTCGCACACGGCCGCGAGCCCCGAACCGCCGCCCAGCGCCGCGCCATGAATGCGGCCGATCACGATTGCCGGCACGGTGTTGATGGCCAGGAACATCTCGGCCCCGGCCCGCGCATCTCGGACGTTGTCCTCGTGCGTGTAACCGGCCATCTGTGCCATCCACGCCGCGTCGGCGCCCGCGCTGAACACCTTGCCGGCGCCGGCCAGGATGACGACCCGGAGTGTCGGATCGGTGTGCGCCTGTTTCGCCCACGCGGTCAACTCGGCGATCACATGGGCATTGAAGGCATTGCGAACATCCGGCCGGTTCAGCGTGACGCGCTCAACTCCGCCGTGACGCTCGATTGTCAGGTACTGATAGCTCATGGCCGCTGCTGACGATTATATGGCGTCGGTCAGCCTTCGCCCCTTGGGCTCGGCGCGACAGAGATGGTGCGGAAGATGCACCAGCGGAAAGACAGGGTGCCGGCCTACATTCGGAACACGCCAAACTTCGGCGGTGGGAGTGGCGCGTTGAACGACGCCGACAGTCCCAGCGCCAGGGCGGACCTCGTCTGCGGCGGATCGAGTATCCCGTCGTCCCATAATCGCGCCGTGGAATAGTACGGCGATCCTTCCGAGTCGTACTTCTCCAGGATCGGCCGGCGAATCTCCGTTTCTTCGTCGGCACCAAACGACTTCTGCTCGCGCGCGAGCTGATCCTTCTTGACGGTCGTCAGCACACTGGCCGCTTGTTCGCCGCCCATCACCGAAATCCTCGCGTTCGGCCACATCCACAGCAGCCGCGGCTCGTAAGCGCGGCCGCACATGCCGTAGTTGCCGGCGCCGAACGAGCCGCCAACAATAACCGTGAACTTCGGCACCACCGAGTTGGCGACGGCATGCACCATCTTGGCGCCGTCCTTGGCAATGCCGCCACGCTCGTACTGTTTGCCGACCATGAATCCCGTGATGTTCTGCAGGAAGATCAGGGGAACGCTCCGCAGGTTGCACAGCTCGATGAAGTGCGTCGCCTTCAAGGCCGATTCCGAAAACAGCACGCCGTTGTTGGCGATGATGCCCACCAGGAATCCGTGCAGCCGCGCGAAGCCGCACACCAGCGTGGTGGCGTATTGCTGCTTGAACTCATCAAAGCGCGATCCGTCCACGATCCGCGCGATCACTTCGCGCACGTCGTAGGCTTTCCGCAGATCGCGGCTCACAATGCCGTAGAGCTCCGCCGGGTCGTAGGCCGGATCCTCCGGGGTGGTCATATCCGCGGGCAGGTGCTTGGTGGTGTGGAGCGTCGAGACGATGGTGCGCGCCTGCTGCAGGGCGTGCGCGTCATCCTCGGCGAAGTAATCGGCGACGCCGGAGAGCCGGGTATGCACATCCGCGCCCCCCAGATCCTCGGCCGTCACTTCCTCGCCCGTGGCAGCTTTCACCAGCGGGGGACCGCCGAGGAAGATGGTGCCGGTACCCTTGACGATGATGGTTTCGTCGGACATGGCCGGCACATAGGCACCGCCGGCGGTGCAGGAACCCATCACCACCGCGATTTGCGGAATGCGTTCGGCGGACATCCGCGCCTGGTTGAAGAAAATGCGGCCGAAGTGGTCGCGGTCGGGAAAGACCTCGGCTTGGAGCGGGAGGAATGCCCCGCCGGAATCCACCAGGTAGACGCACGGCAGTCGATTGTGCAGCGCGACTTCCTGCGCGCGCAGGTGCTTCTTGACCGTCAACGGGTAGTAGGTGCCGCCCTTCACGGTGGCGTCGTTGGCGACAATCATGACGTCGCGTCCCGATACGCGTGAAATGCCGGTGACGATGCCGGCCGACGGCGCATCGCCGTCGTACATGTCCCACGCCGCCAGGGGAGCGATTTCGAGAAACGCAGCGCCTGGATCGATCAGCGCCTCGATGCGCTCGCGGACCGGCAGTTTGCCCTGCTCACGATGCCGGGCGAAATATTTCGCGCCGCCGCCCTGTTTGACGGTGTCGAGGCGGGCGCGATACTCGTTGACGAGCGTCTGCATGCGATCGCGATTGGCGCGGAACTCGTCGCCGTTCGTGTCGACATGCGAATGCAGTTTCTCCATTACCAGCCGCAGCAGTCAGTCTTGAAGCGGCACGAAGGGCACCGCCAGACGGCGTGCATCCGGTACATGTCGGCGCCGCAGCGCTCGCACTTCATGGCGGCTTCGTTGCCGGGCGTCGACGGTGACGTGCCCAAAGCAGAGACCACCGGCTTGACGATCAGCTTCGGTGCTGGTTTCGAAGATGGTGAATCCACCCCGGCATTATAGGGTGTGGCCGATCCCAAGGGGGCTGGCCCCAAACGTCGCACACGCGTGATCGTAAGGGGATCGTAAGGGGGCTGGCCCCAAACGTCGCAATCGGTCAGAAGTTGCTGTCAGACACCGACTTCCGGCCGTCCCGGCGCTGCCCGGTTCGCCACTGCGCGAGCGCACCGAGGATTTGCCGCTACTTGTCCGCGCACTTTCTGGAGACGTTCAACTCCAGCTACAGAATGGCCTGAAAGGCATCTCGCTGGCGGCGTATCATCTGCTCATCCTGTTCCGCCGGTGGCGCATTCGCCCCATCGCTTGAACTGGAACACGCAGGAGGCGGTGCAGGTCCGTGGACTCTACCGACCGACGCTGTACAACAAGATCAGGAACCATCCCATCCAGGATCTCCGCGCGCAGGCACGCGTGGCCGACGAGGCTTGAGCGAGCGGAGTAAGCGCGACCGCGACGCACTGGCGGCCGAGGGGCGCGGCCCGGTCGGCGGCATGCGCCTGATTGGCCTGGCTTCGTGGCGAGGCGTCGGCGAGCTCTACGACAGCGACGGGTTGACGCACGCCGCGTCGATTGCCTACTACGCGCTGCTGTCAATGTTCCCGATGATGCTGCTGGCGCTCACCATTCTGAGCGAGATGACCGCCGACACGGCGGATCGCGACGCGGTGGTGCGGTTCGTCTTGCAGTACTTCCCACGGCAGTTCTCATTCATCAGCGGGCAGCTGGACGCCTTTCAAACCTCGCCGGTCACCTTCGGCGTCTGGGGCATTGTCGCGCTGATCTGGGCGTCGCTCGGTGTCTTCAATGCGATCACGTCGGCCGTGAACCATGCCTGGGCGGTGGAGAAGCGGCGCAGCTTCCTGATGCATCGCCTGGTCGGCTTCCTGATGATGGTGTCCGCCGGCCTGATCCTGATGCTCGGCATGGCGATGGCCAGCCTGGCGCGGATTGCGGAATCGCAAATCGGTGAAGCGATGGTCCGCTCGCCCTGGATCGACAATCTGTCTGGCGCCGTGGCGAGCTACCTGGCGACGGCGCTGCAGATTGTGTGCGTCGCGCTGGTGCTGTATTTCATTCCCAACACGAAGGTCCGCTTCCGTGACGTGTGGCCCGGCGCCATCCTGGTCGGAGGGTTGTGGCGAATCGCGTTCCAGTTGTTTGCGTGGTATGCCGCCGACCTGGCGACCTGGAACGTGGTGCACGGTTCGATCGCGGCTGTCGTGGTCTTCATGCTGTGGATCTACGTGACGGCGGTGATCCTGATCTACGGCGTGGAGATGACCGCCAGCTATGCCAGGCTGCAGGACGCGGCATCCAACAGCCGGCAGCTCGTAACCCGTAGCCCGTAGCCCGCAGAGCCCTCTGTCTTTTCCGGCTACCGGCTCCTGGCGACTGGCTACTATCATCGTGACATGCCCAATCGGCTCGCGCGCGAGCAGAGTCCCTACCTCCTGCAGCACGCCAACAACCCGGTCGATTGGTATCCGTGGGGTGCGGAGGCCTTCGAAGCGTCGCGCGCCACCGGCAAGCCCGTCTTTCTCTCCATCGGCTATGCGACCTGTCACTGGTGTCACGTCATGGAGCGCGAGTCGTTCGAGAACGAGGGCATTGCCCGAGTCCTGAACGAGCTGTTCATCTCGGTCAAGGTGGATCGCGAGGAGCGTCCCGACGTCGATCGCGTCTACATGACCTTCGTGCAGGCCACCACCGGGTCGGGCGGCTGGCCGATGAGCGTGTGGCTGACGCCGGAGCTGCAGCCGTTCTATGGCGGCACCTATTTCCCGCCGGCCGCCCAGTGGGGCCGCCCCGGATTCGCCGACGTGCTCAAGGAGATTGCGCGCGCGTGGCGTGAAGACCGGGTCAAGGTGATGCAGTCCGCCGCCGAAATCGTCGAGCGTCTCGCCGTCATGGCGCGTGGGCAGGACGAGGCATCGATTCCCGGCGTTCCAGCGCTCGAGCGGACGTTTCAGCAGTTCCAGCAGTCGTTCGATTCCCGGCGCGGCGGCTTCGGCGAGGCCCCGAAGTTCCCGCGCCCAAGCGAGCTGCTGTTCCTATTGCGAGAGTTCGCGCGGCTCCGCCTTCACGAAGAGGCGGCGGCGCGACAAGCCTCAGATGCCGCGCTGGTGATGGTCGTCCAGACACTGCGGTCGATGGCGCTCGGCGGCATGCGCGATCACATCGGCGGCGGGTTTCATCGCTACTCCGTGGACGCCAACTGGCGGGTGCCGCACTTCGAGAAGATGCTCTACGACCAGGCGCAGATCGTGCTGGCGTGCCTCGAGGCGTCGCAGGCCAACCGCGACCCGTTCTTCGCGCAGGTCGCCGAAGACACGCTGCAGTACGTCCGTCGCGACATGACCGACGCCCGGGGCGGCTTCTACTCAGCGGAAGATGCTGATAGCCTCCCGCCCGCCGCCGGTCCGCACGCCCACAAAGTTGAAGGCGCGTTCTACGTTTGGGAGGCGGCCGAGATCACGGCCGCCCTTGGCGATGACAGCGCCATCTTCGAGGCGCGTTACGGCATTCTGCCCAGTGGCAATGCGCCGTTCGATCCCCAGCACGAGTTCGTTAACAAGAACCTCCTGCACACCGCGCAGTCGATCGCCGATATCGCGCGGACGATGGGCCGGCCGCCGGTTGACGTGGCGGAGTCGCTGCTGCGTTCGCGGCAGACGTTGTTCGACATTCGCGAGGCCAGGCCGCGGCCGTTGCTGGACGACAAGGTGCTGACGGCGTGGAATGGCTTGATGATCGCCGCCTTTGCGCGCGCGTCGCGCGTGTTCGGCGGCGCCGCGCTCGGCCACGAGAACGGTGAGGATTCGACGGGTGCGCACTTGCAGAGCGCGATCGCAGCGGCTACCTTCCTGCGCGAGACGATGTGGAATACTACGACGCGCCGATTGCAGCGCCGCTACCGCGCCGGCGACGCGGCCATTGACGGCTATGCGGAAGACTATGCGTATCTGATCTTCGGTCTACTCGAGCTGTTTCAGTCGTCCGGTGATGCGCAATGGCTCGCATGGGCTCGGGAACTGCAGGGACGGCAGGATGATCTGTTCTGGGACGCCGGCGCGGGCGGCTGGTTCAGCACCACCGGCGACGATCCGTCCGTGCTGGTCCGCATGAAAGAGGAGTACGACGGCGCCGAGCCCGCGCCAACGTCGGTATCGGCGATGAACCTGTTGACGCTGGCGCACCTGACCGGCGAGCGCAGCTACGAGACCCTGGCACAGAAGGCGATCGCGTCGTTCGGCGGCCGGCTCGAGGATACCGGCCGCGCGGTGCCGTTCATGGCGGCGGCGTTGTCGATGGCGCTGTCGACCAGCGAGCAAATCGTGATCGTTGGCGAGCCCGATGCGCCCGATACCCGCGCCATGTGGGCGGCGGCCCGCGCGGCCTACCGGCCTTTCGCGGTGATGACGCTGGTCAGCCCGGCCACGCAGGGTGCGCTGGCGGTGCAGATGCCCTGGATTGCCGACATGAAGATGATCGACGGCATGGCGACCGTCTACGTGTGTCGAGAATTTGCGTGCGATGCGCCCTCGACCGACGTGTCGGTGCTGGCGCTGCCTCGCCGTCGCTCCAGCGAGGCGGAGGCGGATGCATGAGCGCGTTGGTCGAGGTCATCTCGAGTCGTGACGGTGCGTGGTGCCGGCTGGTCCTGGGCGGCGGGCGCGGCAACCTGTTGTCGCTCGACCTGGTGCGCGCGTGTGGCGAGAAGCTCCATCAACTGGAGTCGGAGCGCGGCATCAAGTGGCTGACGATTGAAGGCGCCGGCGGTGAGTTTTCCTACGGAGCCAGGGTCCAGGAGCACACCCCGGAGATGATGCAGACGGTGTTGCCCGAGACGCATCGCCTGATCAAGCGCATCCTCGCATTTCCGTCACCGACCGCCGCGCTCGTCGAAGGCCGGTGCCTCGGCGGCGGGTTCGAGGTGGCGCTGGCGTGCGACGACATCATCGCCACTGACGGGGCGGTGTTCGGCGTGCCGGAGATCCGCCTCGGGGCCTTTCCACCTGCCGCTGCGGCGCTGTTGCCGCTTCGCGTCGGCGCCTCACGCGCCACCCGCGCCATCGTCACTGGCCAGACGCAGAGCGCCGGTTACTGGCACGACGCTGGTCTGCTGTCGATGGTCGCGCCGCAGGCGCGGCTGATTGATGCCGCCGGTGCGTGGTTCGATACGCAGTTGGCTCGCCATTCCGCCGTGGCGCTGGCACACGCGGTAGCCGCGGCGCGATTGACCCTGCGGGCGCAGGCGGAGCCGGCGCTGGACCGCGCCGAGCGCGATTACCTGAGCGGGCTCATGAAGACGCATGACGCGGTCGAAGGTGTAAAGGCGTTCTTGGATAAACGCGCCCCGCAGTGGAAAGATGAGTAGCACGGAGCATCGATGATCGAAGTCGACGTGTGGGTGAGAGGCAGGCAGGACGCCACGACCGAGCGCCTGATGGGCGTGGAGGCCGAGGCGGCGGAGTGGGCCGATGAAGACGTCAAGAAGCTGCTCGAAGGCATGCTGCTCGCGCTGCAGCGCACCAAGGAGCCTGGCGGCGAGCCGCCGTCAGTGACGCTGCGCGGTTTCAGCTGGATCGTCAGCCCGGGTCCGAAGGGCGTGCTGGTGCACATTGAGATGCAGCTCGGCACCGTCAGCGCCGGCCCGTTCGACATTGAGGAGGACCGGCTGACCGACATGATCTCGCGGGTCATCGGCGGACCGAAGGTGTCGACGTTAGTGCACTGAAGGCAGTCAGCAGTCGACAGTCGGCTGTTAAGAGTTGTCAGTCAACAGTCAGCAGTCCGGTCAGCAGTCGGCAGTCTGTGAACGTCGAGACTGGGATGGCTGCTGGTGACTGAACTGTCGACTGGTGACCGACAACTCTTAACTGCCGAATGTAGACTGTCGACTGTTTCAGTCGTCAGTCCGCCGGGGTGGCGAAACTGGCAGACGCACAGGACTTAAAATCCTGAGAGGGTCACCCCCTCGTGCGGGTTCGATTCCCGCCCCCGGCACCACTTAACTGACTGACTGCGTTGGGGTGTTACTTCGACGCAGTTTCCGTCTCCACGATGTCTCCACGCCCATGCAGGTCGAGACGTTTATGCTCCAACACCCTTGGTCGCCATAGCCGGGCCAGGAACGCCCAAAATCCAGCCCTCCACCTGCGCCATGGCACGTTCCTCAGGCAACAGATCGGGGTCGAGGAAGGCGGCAAGACTGCCCTGGCGGTCGGCCAGCGACAGCCAAGCCACAATGCTGAAGGCGTCGTGCTGGTCGCCCGTGCGGCCCTCTTTGGCGAAGCTGCGACTCCAGAGAGCCGGATACACCTCGGCAATCACCGACCGCCCAGCCGGAATGCCCCAGCCGTCAAACGGCCAGAAATACGCTCGGGAACCCAGCCGCTGCCGGATGAAGCGCAGCCAGGGAATCCCGGCGTGGGTGGACTTGGCCACCTGCCCCTGCACATCGAAATGAAACACGGACTTCGCGCTGCCGGCGCGTGCCTCGGTCAATCGCCGCCATCGGGAATTGCCGGCGCGGGCTGCGCCTTTACCCACTGCACCATCCCGGACAAAATCGACATAGGTGTGGTCTTCATCCGTGGGCCAGTGGCGCTGGAAGTCGTCGAGGAAGGCGGGCCAATCAGGCAACAGGTGGTGCGTCTCGAAATAGCGCAGCGGGAAAGAGAAGCCGTGGTCGATGCCGACCAGCGTGGGCGCGTCTTCAGCCAGGCGTTCCACCAGCCATTCGGCAATGCCGCGCCGCGTCCAGTACTTCCTCGGCGATGGCGGCGGCAATACCTCGACCGGCGGCGCTGCGCCCTCGGCGATGTACGCGCGCAGGCCCTTCAGGCTGGCTGTAGGGGTTTCAGCGCCTGAGTAGTCGATGCCGATGTATCGGGCGAATGCCGCCATCTCATGCTACCGACTTAAAACGCTCGAAGTGCAGCCTGAGCCGGTCTCGATCGGGCCGGTCCTGGCTGCGGTTCGGCAGGTGGATAGTGCCGCCGTTCAACCGCTTCAGGGCTTCGAGCATCGGGCCGTCATGCTGCACAAGGAGCCGCTCGGATACGTGCAATAAGGTTTCTAAACTCCGCCCTGGGGGGCTCGTGCGCCGAGTCCGTCTGGTGGCTCCACCCCCCCTTGCGCTCGTCACGAGCGGACGTCGAGGCCGATGCCGCCGCGCCGCTGGCCCGCCAGACGGCAATCGATACGTGGAATACGCGAAGGTGGAACGTGAATAAGAACCAACGTAGCGAGCCTCCTTGATGCCTCAGTGCCCATTCATGGCTCCTGGCAAGCGTTCCAATCCCGCAAGGGAGAGGGATAGCGGTCCGATTAGCCCGTAGAGCACGGGCGAAGTCATCCGGCGAACCCCATCGAGTCGCGCAATAATCTCGGCCGATCCGGCGGGGAGGGTAAAGATCATGCCATCCTCGCCAATGGTGATCGGGCCCTTGTATTCCGCGTGTGCACCGTCGAGGAAATAGCCGTTTAACAACCGGAAGGGGAGGGCGGGGACAATGTGGGTGAGGATGAGGGCCTTCACCCCCGCCTTGTGGGCGATCCTGGCGGCATCCACCGGACTGGTGTGATAGCCGGGGATATCGGCCATGATCTTGGCGGTCTTGTCCTTGCCCGCCTTTTTCATGGCCGCGCCGATGACCCCGGCCATTTCAGGATTGAGAGCCTCATGGATGAGCAGATCGGCGCCACGGGCGGCGGCAATGACCGTGGGGGAGGGCGCGGTGTCACCGCTCAACACGACCGACCGCCCCTTGTAGTCAAAGCGGTAGCCAACGGCACCGGTCACCGGCCGGTGATCGACGGCAAAGGCGGTGATGGTGACCCCGTCCTTCTCGTAAACCGTCCCCGGCTCGATGGTGTTGGGAAAGCCGCCGGCTCCGTCCGGCGGTGCGACGTCGGGCCCGTGATGGGCGACCCTGTAGCTCGCATCCGGGGCATAGGCGGCGTTGAACCCGGCCACAACCACGGCGACGCCAGTCGGCCCATAGACCGGCAGCGGGGTCTTGTGATTGGCGCTGACCCAGCGCTGCAGCATGAATTCGCCAAGCCCGTCAATATGATCGGAATGAAGGTGGGTGAGAAACAGCGCCTCCGCCCTGCCAGCTGCAATCCCCATGGGCGCGAGCTTGCGCGTGGCCCCCGACCCCATGTCGACGATGAAGAGGTGCTTGCCGGCAATAACGGCCGTGCAGGGCCCGGCGCGGCCTGGGTCTGGCAAGGGTGAGCCACTGCCGCACAGCGCGACATGCAGGCCATCGGGAAGGGTGGCAAGGGTGTCACGGCTGACCGTGCGCTCGACCGCCGTCTTGAACACGGCGCGGCCGATCTCGACCTGGAAGATGTTGGCGGCGATCCCAAGCACGACAATCAGCGCAATCAGCCCGAGAAAGAAGCGTTTCATGGCGATATCAGCCCTTCGCAGATGCGCCACCCACTATGCGGTCAACCGCCGCTTTCCTCAAGCACCCACCTTCATGGTCGTGAAGAACGGCATGAAGGTCTCCGGAATCGCAGCGCTCAGTACGGCGGCTTGTGGGTATGCCCCTTGGCGGGCGCGTCTCCAACCTGCACGGTGCCCATCAGCCCGCCGTCGGCGTGATCGAGGATGTGGCAGTGAAACATCCACTCACCTGGGCGCTCATCGAAATCGATCAGCAACCGGATGGTGGACTTCATCGGCACGTTGACCGTGTCCTTCAACGCCAGCGGCCGCACCGGCTGGCCCCGCTCGTCGATGACATGGAAGAAGAAGCCATGGAGGTGAAATGGGTGATCCCAGTCGGAATCGTTTTTCACAATCCATAGTTGCTTCTCTCCCAGCTTGGCGGCGTAGGGCTTGGCCTTCCAGAACGGCACGCCGTTCACCTGGAACTCCGATTTGTTGTTCTTCATCGCCGGCAGCGCCAGAACCACGTCCACGGGAGTGGCGCCGACCACGGATGGCGCCGCCATCGCTCGCGTCGTGGCAATCGGCGCGGCCTTCACTTCCGGTTCGCTGCTGAATTCGATCAGCGCGACTTCTTCAACCGCGCGGTACTCCACACTGCCGTAGCCGCGGTTATAGAGCATCGCGCGTAGCGGCAGCGGCGTGCCTGCCGTGCCGCGCGGCGTCACGATCACGTCGATGCGTTCGCCCGGCGTCACCAGCAGGATGTCGGTCCTCGTGGCCGTCTCCTGGAAGCCGCCGTCCGTGCCGATGACCGTGAACGGCTGGCCGTCGAGATCCAGATAGAAGAAACGGCTCTTGGCGGCGTTGACGATGCGCCAGCGCTGTGGGGCTCCGGAACGTGCGCGCAGCGTTGGACGCCGCCGGCCGTTGGCCAGCACGAACTCGCCTTCACGGCCGAACACCATGCCGGCGGAACCGCCGCTGTCGGCGGGCTCGAGCACGCCCCTGGCATCGAAACCGATGTCGCTGAGTACCAGTGTCAGTTGATCATCGACGCTGACACCGTCTGCGGGATCCTCGACGAGCAGCGCACCATAGAGGCCAAAACCCACTTGCGCTGCCGACATCACGTGCGGGTGATACCAGTACAGGCCCGCGTCATGCACCACGAAGTCGTAGGTGAATGACTCGCCTTTCCTGACCTCGGGCTGCGAAATGTCGGGCACGCCGTCCATGTCGATCGGCACCCGCACCCCGTGCCAATGCACCGTCGTCGGTTGATCGAGCTGGTTCGTGAAGTGGACGATCAAGCGATCGCCAACGCGGGTCCTGACCAGTGGACCGGGCAGCGAGCCGTTGTAGGTCCAGGCGCGCACGGTCTTGCCGTCCACCTGCACGTCGGCCAGCTTCGCGACCAGATCGATTTCCACGATCCCGGGATCGGGGTGTTGATCGACGGCTTCGTTGAGCTTCAGTTCGTCCGCCCACCCAGCCGGTGCGAATGATTGGGCGGCGGCAAGGCAGGGAACAAGCAGAGCGGCGACGAGCGTAAGGCGTGGCAGCATGATCGTGTTAGTGGGTATTGTCCTCGATTCGCCTCGCCGCGGACGATAAGCCGTATTAGTGGCCTCTGGTGTACCAAACGGCGGTTCGCAGACCCAGAGCCCACCATGCCCGCTGCGCCGCGTGGGATATGCGCGCTCGCCGAGGCGTTCAGAGGGCGGAAAAAATTGGCCACTTGTTTGAGGGGAGGACCCCCACCCCCTCGGGGCAAGGGGTGGGGGCCGTCTCCACAGCGATGATCCGGTCACGCAGGGACGGATCCGGATCCGGCCGGGGACCTACCGCAGGGCCGAGGCGCTCATGCGCACCACCTCGCGCCGAGCTGGTGCGGTCACCACTGTTGTCGCAGAGCACCTCACGGGTCACCTCGTTTTCGAGGAGCGACTCCGCGAGCAACTTCTTGAGCCGGGTGTTTTCGATCTCGAGCTCCTTCAGCCGCTTCGCGTCCGAGACGCTCATGCCGCCGAACTTGCTCCGCCAGAGGTAGTAACTCGCGTCCGAGAACCCGTGCTTGCGGCACAGGTCCTTCACCGGTACGCCGGCATCCGCCTCGCGCAAGAAGCCCACGATCTGGGTCTCCGTGAACCGCTTCTTCATCGTCCGATCCCTTTCTCTCAGGGCCGAACTCTAAACCGAAACGCTACTCAGATGTGGGGGGACGTCAGTTCGCCACCGACCAACACTTATGAAGAAGCTCCTGCTGATCGTCTGCACCCTCAGCCTCACGGCAACCACCGTCTCAACCCGCCAGAACGCGTCGAAGCCGTTTCCGCTCACGGTGGACAGCATCATGCGCGGGCCCGAACTGGTGGGGAACCCGCCGAACAACCTGCGCTGGTCCGGCGACTCGAAGGAGTTGTACTTCGAATGGCTGATGCCGAGGGAGGACCAGGCGGCGACCTGGGTCGTATCGAGAGACGGCGGCGCGCCGAGGCCTATCGGAAGAGCTCGCCGATCTATGTCGCCGAAGGGCTCAAGTTGCCGCTGCTGCTCGCGCACGGCATGGTGGACGTCAACGTGCACTTCCGGGATTCGGTGCGGCTGGCGCCGCGGCTGATAGAATTGCGGAAGGAGCACTGGGAACTGGCCGTGTATCACGTGGAAGATGACGGCTTCGTCGAGGCCACCGGCTGGGCCGACCAGTACAAGCGAATCCTCAAACTGTTCGAAACGAACCTGAAGACATAGATGCCGACAGCAGCGACGTGTCCTGGCCTGACTGAATTAGTCTCCCGCCTCAATCGATCGGTTGGGGCCGGGACGGCCGAGGCGATCACCGCCTCGGTCAAGCGGGATCTCGAATACGTCCTTGGCGGTCGCCGTTTGACGTTGCCCGACAGTTTCACGGCGCCCAGACCCGATGCCTACGCCCGGCGGCTGCTGCATCGCGATCCGGCCGGCCGCTACACGGCGATCGTCATGACCTGGGGACCGGGGCAGGGCACCGCCGTTCACGATCACGGCGGCCTGTGGTGCGTCGAGGGCGTGGTCGATGGCGAGATCGCGGTGACGCAGTATCTGGTGCAGCAGGAGCCGGACGGCTACTACCGGGTGACCCCGATTGGGTCGCTGCTGGCCGGCACAGGTTCGGCCGGGTGTTTGATTCCTCCCACCGATCATCACGTGCTTGCCAACGCCCGTCCGGAGCGTGCCTCGGTGACCCTGCACATCTACGGCGGCGATCTCGACGACTGCAAGGTGTTCCTGCCGGCGACGCCTGATGGCCGCTACGCCGGGAGCAGCAAGATGCTGTCGTTCCACCCATGACCGATTCATTCATCGACCTTCACTTCCGCGGCAGCCCCCGCGTGATTGCCACCGCGGTTCTGGCCGGCGCCGATGGCGTGACGCTGGTTGACCCAGGCCCGACCTCGTGCCTGCCGGTTCTCGAAGCCGGCCTGCGAGAACGCGGCCTGTCGCTGCGCGACGTGCGCAACCTGCTGATCACGCACATTCACCTCGATCACGCCGGCGCCACCGGCACGATCGTCGAGCGCGTGCCGTCGGTGCGCGTCTACGTGCACGAGCGCGGTGCGCCGCACATGATCGATCCGGCCAGGCTGCTGGCGAGCGCGACGCGCTTGTATGGCGACCAGATGGACACGCTGTGGGGCGCGTTCCAGCCGGTGCCCGAATCGCAAGCCACCGTACTGACGGGCGGCGAGCGCCTCGAGTTGTCGGGCACCACGATCCAGGTGGCCTACACTCCCGGCCACGCCAAACACCACGTCAGTTATCTTGATGAGCACACCGGCATGGCGTATGTCGGCGATACCGGCGGCGTGCGCGTCGCCGGCGACTACCTGATCGCGCCGACGCCGCCGCCCGACATCGATATTGAAGCCTGGCGGGCGAGCCTCGACACGATCGAGGCCTGGCAGCCGGTCTCGTTGTTTCTCACGCACTTCGGGCCGGTTACGCCGGCGCGGGCACACCTCGGGCGGTTCCGGACCGCGCTGGCGACAGCGGCGGAGACGTCGCGGCAGATGTTGGAGCAGGGCGGCACCGAAGCCGACCTGGCGCACCGCTTCGCGGAACAGATGCGCCAGGATGTGCGGCGCGAGTTACCAGAACACGACGCCCGCGCGGCGGAGCTCGCCGCGCCGTTCGATCAGCTCTGGCAGGGACTGGCGAGGTATTGGAGTAAAAAGATCGAGAAGTGAGAAGTGAGAAGTCAGAAGTAGGTCTCACTTGTCTTCTCACTTCTCACTTCAGACCGCCACCGCCTCCAGGTCCGAAGTGGCCGACAGCACGCCTCCCTCGCGCCGGCGCCGGCGGCTTCCGACGCGACGCGCGTGGGTGGCCGCCTTCGTTCAGTTCGTGCAATACGAACTGCTCAGCCAACTTGCTTGCCGGGGCTCTGCCCAGGGGTTGACCAGGGACATCGAATGACGCAATTGGTGATACAGCTCACTTGATAGGACTTTGGGCCTAATGTGACGGGTACGGTGGTGATTAGTAGGTATCCAGTGTTGCTCGCACATGACTACTGAGTAGCCACGTGAGGACTGTTCTCCAGTCCGAGCCGCCGCAACTTCAAGTAGAGGCCGCGGCGCGTGAGACCGAGTGCGCGGGCGGTTTCTGAGACGTTGCCCCGATGTCGAGAGATCATGTCGCGGATCAAGTCGTGTTCTATTTCATCGACCACCGACGCCAATGTCTGTCCGCCACGCAGCGCGATGCGGCTCGGGCCGCCGGTCGAAGCCGCCGGGACGGTGACTGTCAGGTCGGCAGACAAGTGTTCGGGCCCGATCGTGCCCCCCGCCGGGGCCATCGCGACGGCCCGCTGCAGTGTGTTGCGCAGTTGGCGCACGTTGCCAGGCCACCAGTACTGCGCGAACAAGTCGAGCACATCGGAGCTGAGCTGCAAATCCGGCTTGGCCAGGCGGTCGGAGGCTTCGCGCAGGAAGAAGGTGGCCAGGTGCGGAATCTCTTCACGCCGCTGGCGCAAGGGCGGCACGTGGATCCTGATCACGCTCAAGCGGTAGTAGAGGTCTTCGCGGAACTTGCCTTCCGCGACGCGTGGCTCGAGGTCGGCATTGGTAGCGGCCAGCACGCGCACGTCCACCGGCTGCGGGCGGTTCTCGCCGACCGGCATGATCTCCCCCTGCTCCAGGAAGCGCAGCAGCTTTGGCTGCACGTCGAGCGGCAGGTCGCCGACTTCGTCGAGGAACAGCGTGCCGCCGGTCGCGGTTCTGATCAAGCCAGGCTGGTCCGACACCGCGTCCGTAAACGACCCGCGCCGATGACCAAACAGCTGGCTGTCCGCCAGCTCGCGCGTCGTCGTAGTGCAGTTGTACGGCAGAAAAGTCGCCGCGTTGCGCGCCGAGCCCATATGAATCGCGCGCGCGATCAGTTCCTTGCCAGTGCCGCTCTCTCCGGTGATCAGCACCGTGAGGTCGTTGCCCTGCAGGCGTTGAATCTGATCGACGACGCGCGTCATGGCGGCGCTGGTGCACAGCAACCCGGGCAACAGTGGCTCGAGCGGAGGTTCGATCGTGGAGTCGACGATGGGCGTCGGGCGATGGCGAACGCCGCACAGATCGAAGCCCTGTCGCGCCACGGCCGCCATCATCCTGACGCGGCGCACCTGGAGATACCCCAGCGGCCGTGGGGTGGCGATCACCACGTAGCGCGGGCCGTCGGGCTCGCGGCCGATCGGCTCGATGATGAGGGTGCCCGCACCGTACGGCGCGCCTTGCACCGCAAGCCGCGCGACGGTGCGGGCGCTGTCGGCGTCGGTGCCGGCAAACGAGATCAACCGCACGCCGCCGGCCGGCAGTTCGGCGAAGACCGCGGTCACGTCGGCGTTGACCGCTTCCAGGAGGGTGGCCGATAGCTCAGGCGCGAGCAGATCTGGCAGCACGGCGGCATCGACCAGCCGGCGCACGAGCGCATCATCCGCATCGGCGGGAGAGCCGACGTACTCGCCGGTGCCCGGAGGCTGCGCGGCGGCCTGCGCGGCGCGCACCTGCTCGAGATCGCGCGTGGCGCCCAGCGCCTGGAAGACGTGCGCGGCGTATTGATAGTGGCGATCCGCGGTCGACTTGGCGCCGGCCTGCGCGGCCAGCCGGGCAAGCGCGAACTGGCTGACCGCCGCCTGATAGCGTTCGCCCACCAGCTCGAAGACGCTCGAACTCTGCGCGATGTCGTGATAGGCCTCGGTGGTTCGGGTCTGGCGCGCGCGCAGGTCGCCGCGCAGGCGCAGGAACTGGCCCCACGCCTCGGGACCCTGGCGTGGATCGAGCCGCGACTCCATCTGCGTCAGCCGATGTTCGGCCTCGTCCATCCGCCCGGTGAGCAGCAGCGCCTCGGCGGCGATCAACGCAGCTTCGATGGTCTCGGCGGGCGGCGCGTTCGTGGAGCGCGCAATCTCGTCGGCGATGGCCAACGCCTCATCGGGCCTGCCGCGGCGCGTTGCCAGGCGCGCGGTGATGACGCGCAACGGCCACTGGTACCACCGGCTCGTGTTACGGCCAATGCCGCCGTACGCTTCGGCGGCCTGTCGCAGATACTCGGCGGCGTTCTCGGAGTCGCCGCGCATCAGCGACATCTGCGCCAGGGTGTTGTAGACCGCGCCGGACGTTTCGTGGAACTGCAAGGGGGTGCGGACTTCCAGCGCGCGGTGCAGCACGGCATCGGCACGGTCGAGATTGCCGACGCGCACGCAGATCTGTCCGAGCGTGGCGAGCGCGATCGACAGGCCGGGCCCCTGGCCGAGGCCTTCCTGCAGCGCGACGGCGCGATCGCCGAGCGTCAACGCCTGCTCGTAGCGGCGCCGGTAGAGGGCGACGTTGGCCTGGTTGCCGCACACCGTCGCGAGCACGTCATCGGCCTGCAGCATCGACGCCATGCGTTCGGCCTGGCGCAGCGCCGAGCTGGCCTCGTCGTAGCGGCCGGTCTGTGCGAGCATGACGCCCGAGAGCGACTGCACCATGGCCAAGTGCCGCTTGTCACCCGCGGCATGGAGGGCGGCGGCGGCTTCGGCGATGTGCTCGCGCACGATGGCCATGTCGCCGACCTGGCGGTAGCAGAGCCCGAGAAAGTAGTGCGCAAGACCAATCGCCCGGGAATCGTGGGCGATCTCGGCCTGCTTCAGCGCCCGATTGAGCAGCGCCATGGCGCGGGACTGCTCGCCGCGCGCGAAGGCCACCCGGCCGTGCAACCGCCACAAGCACGAGTGCAGTACCCGAGGGAGTGAGTCGCGCAGCGTATCCGGCGATCGGCCGAGAACCGTTTCGGCCTGTGCAAGATCCCCCTGCAAGAGGTACGATTCAACGAGCATGGCCCGGACGCTGAGCTCGTCTTCCTTGTTGAAGGACGATGGCTCGTGGAGGAGCGGGGCCAGCAGTTCGATCGTGGTGCCGGCTTGTCCTCGCTCCAGGGCAGCGGTCGCACGAGCGATAACGGGTTGAAGCGCGGCGTTAGCCACGGCGAAAGCATACCAAGTACCCAGCGGAGATCATTCTCTCAGCGCTATGGAATTGACGGTGGGAAGCCGGACCGATATGGGACCGCGCAAGATGAACCAGGACCATCACGGCTGGTGGCCGGACCTGGGGCTGTTTGTCGTCGCCGACGGCATGGGCGGGCACAATGCCGGCGAGGTGGCATCCCACATGGCCGTTGAGGCGATCCATGGCTTCATCAAGGAAAGTGCGGCGTCCGGTGCCGACATCACGTGGCCGTTTGGTCTCGAGATCAGGAACTCGGTAGACACCAATCGGCTGACGACCGCAGTCCGGCTTGCAAACCGGAAGATCTACAACGAGGGATCAAAACGCGCCGCGCTGAGCGGCATGGGCACGACCGTGGTGGCGGCGCTCATCGCCGGAGCGCGCATCAGCCTGGTCAGCATCGGCGACAGCCGCATCTACCGGATGCGGCAGGGCGCGCTCGAACAGCTGACGCGAGACGACACCTGGCTGGCGTCGGTGCTCGGCGGGCAGAACGCGGACGACGCGGATCCGCATCATCCCTTGCGCCACGTGCTGACCAACGTCGTCGGCACCAAGGACGATGTGCGACCCGAGTCGAGGGAAGAGGACGTGAAGCCGGGTGATCGATTCGTGCTGTGCACGGACGGCGTGCACGGCAGACTCGGCAGCGCGGCGATTGCGACGCTGCTCGCCGGATCGCAGTCGGCGGCCGACGGCGCGGCGACGATCGTGAACGAAGCCATGACGGCCGGCACGACCGACAACGCGACGGCGATCGTCATCAACGTGGCCTGATGAGATACGGCGTTCTCCTTGCCGTCGCCCTGACAGCGGCGTGTGGCGGGCAGCAGCCGGAGGGCACCCAGCCAGCCGCAGCGCCGCGGCCTGAGGCGCCTGCTGCGGCTGAGTCACCGAAGGCACCCCGCATCGTGTTCCTGGGCGACAGCCTGACGGCCGGCCTCGGGCTGCCCGCTGAACTCAGCTATCCCTCGTTGATCGGCAGTCGATTGAACGAGCGCGGTCTCGACTTCGAGGTCGTCAACGCCGGCGTGTCTGGCGATACTTCCGCCGGTGGCGTCCGACGGCTCGACTGGTCGCTCGAGGGCGACGTGAAGGTGCTGATCGTGGCGCTTGGCGGCAACGATGGACTGCGCGGGCTGCCGACGGCCGACATGCAGAAGAACCTCGCGGCGATCCTCGATCGCGCGAAGGCCCGCAACCTTGTCGTCATCCTGGCCGGCATGGAAGCGCCACCGAACAACGGCGCCGAGTACGCCGAGGCCTTCCGCCAGGTGTACGTGGATTTGGCCAGGTCCTACGACGTGCGACTCATCCCATTCCTGTTGCAGGGCGTGGCAGGGGAGGCGTCGCTCAATCAGGCCGACGGCATTCATCCAAACGCTCGCGGCGCGGCCACCGTGGCGGATCTCGTTTGGAAGGAACTCGAACCGGTTCTGCCGCGTCCCACCACTCCCAGTCAATGATTCAACTTCGCGGCGTCTCCAAGACTGTCCAGAGCGGCAGCCAGCCGCTGACCATCCTGCATCCGCTCGACCTCGACGTGGCCGACGGCAGTTGCCTGGCGATCATCGGCCCGTCCGGCAGCGGCAAGTCGACGCTGCTGGGGCTGATTGCGGGCCTCGATTCGCCGTCGACCGGCTCGATCGTGATCGGTGGGCAGGACATTACCACGCTCGACGAGGACGCGCTGGCGCGCCTGCGGGGCGAGAAGATCGGCTTCGTGTTCCAGTTCTTCCATCTGGTACCGTCGCTGACGGCGATCGAGAACATTCAGGTGCCGATGGAAATCGCGGGGCGGCGTGATGCGGCCGCCAGGGCGCAGGCGCTGCTGGATGAGGTTGGACTCCATGAGCGCGGCCATCACTATCCGTCGCAGTTGTCGGGCGGCGAACAGCAGCGCATTGCGATTGCGCGCGCGCTGGCGAACGATCCGCCGTTGATTCTCGCGGACGAGCCGACCGGTAATCTCGACAGCTCCAACGGACGCCACATTCTCGATTTACTGTTGCAGGTGCGGCGGAATCGTGGCGTCACGCTGGTGCTGGTCACGCACGACCACCAGGTCGCCGCGGTGGCGGACGAACGGCTGGTGCTGCGAGACGGCCGGCCGGTGCGGGGCGCCTCGACGGCGGTCGAGGTGCCCCTTGCCCTGAGCGCGCGAAAGCGAGTCGACGGGGAATGAGGTTCGTCGTCCTCATGGCCGCGCGTGAAATGCGCGCGTCCTGGAAGCGGCTGCTGTTCTTCTTCATCTGCATCGCCATCGGCGTCGGCGCCATCGTCGCCTTGCGATCCGTCATCCAGAACGTGCGGCAGACGTTCGCGGGCGAAGCTCGATCGCTGATTGCGGCGGATGCCACCATCAACAGCAACCAGGCGATCACGCCTGAAGTGGCTGCCACACTCGAGCGGCGGTTGAGGGAGGCCGGGGCCGAGAGCCACCGCGCTGCCGAGTTGCCAACGATGACGCGGGTCGCCGACCGGCCGGGCGGCCGGGCTCGGATGGTCGAGTTGCGCGCGGTGGAGCGTGGTTTCCCGTACTACGGTCAGCTGAAGCTCGCGGACGGGCAGGCCTACGATCACGAACTGCTGCGCAACTTCGGTGTGCTGGTGCGTCCCGAGCTGCTGGTGCAACTGGAGGTCAAGGTCGGCGACGTGCTGTCGATCGGTTCGCAGCGGTTCACCATTCGCGGGGTCATACAGTCGGAGCCCGGCCGTCAGATGGGCGCCTTCACCATTGGGCCGCGCGTCTTCGTGGACCTGGCCGATCTCGAAAAGACCGGCCTGTTGACGTTTGGCAGCCGGGCGGCACGGCAGCGGCTGCTGAAGGTGCCTGCGGACCGGCTGGACACGCTGGTCGCGGACCTGAGGGCGGACTTCGCCAACGAGTTCGTGCGGGTGCGTTCCTACAAGAACGCCGAAGATGCCATTGGCGAGGACTTCGAACGGTCCGAAAACTACCTGGCGCTGGTCGGCCTGGTGATCGTGATTCTCGGCGGTATTGGCGTGTCGAGCGTGACGCGCGTGTTCGTGCAGCAGAAGATGAAGAGCATCGCGGTCCTGAAGTGTGTCGGGGCGCGGTCGGCGCAGCTGCTGGCGATCTACGTCGCGCAAGTCGTCGTGCTCGGCTTCGCCGGGAGCCTGCTGGGACTGCTGCTGGCGCTGGCGGCCACGCAGGCTATCCCGCTCTACGTCCCCAACAGCACCGGTGTGGAGATCGCCTACGCGGTGACGATGCCGGCGGTCGTGCAGGGCCTCGGCATCGGCATGCTGGTGTCGCTGCTGTTCTCGCTGGTGCCGCTGCTCGATGTCAGGCACGTCAAGCCGTCCCTGTTGCTGCGCGACGAAGCGCGGACGCGGCGGCCAGACGCCGTACAGATCGTCGTGACACTGGCGGTGGTCGGCGGTCTCGTCGGCCTGACAATCTGGCAGGCGGGCTCGCTGCGCATCGGCGGCATCGTGGCCGGAGGATTCGCGGCGACGGCGATCGTGCTGCACGTCGCCGGCTCGCTGCTGATCCGCGCGATCCGGCCGCTGTCGCGATCGACGTCGTTCGCGCTTCGCCACGCGGTGCTGCAGCTGAGCCGCCCGGGCAGCCAGATGCGCATCGTGCTGCTGGCCGTCGGCCTGGGGAGTTTCTTCATCATCGGCGTGCGATCCCTGCAGGAGAACCTGATCGGCCAGTTCGGCGACCGCATGACCGCCGACTCGCCTGACATGTTCCTGCTCGATGTGCAGCGCGACCAGGTGGAGCCGGTGCGCGGCGTCATGGCCCAGTACCTGCCGCCGGGTGCGGTGACGCCGCCGCTGATTCCCGTGCTGCGCGCGAGGGTGGTGGGTGTCGAGGGCCGGGAGGTCAGCCTCGACAATTATGAAGACGTGCGCGGCCGCGGTTCGCTTGGCCGCGAGTACACCATTACCTACCGATCGACGCTGGCAGCCAACGAGCGGATACTCCAGGGGCAGATGTGGGACGACACGCCCTCAAAGACCGCAGAAGTCTCGATCGAGCAGTCCATCAGCGAGCGGTTCAAGATCAACATCGGCGACACCATGCGCTTCGACGTGCTGGGCCGGGCCGTCGCCGCCACAGTCACCAGTGTCCGGTTCGTGGAGTGGTCCGAGAGCCGCGCCGGCGGCTTCATGTTCGTGTTCCGTCCCGGCGCGCTGGAGCAGGCGCCCCACGCATTCATCGGCTTCCTCAAGGGGCCGGCGGATGTCGAAACGCGGGCCCGCATGCAGTCGGCACTGGTCGCCGTAGCGCCGAACGTGTCGGTGATTGACGGGCGGGAGATCATTGATGCGATCAAGACCGTGATCGACAACGTGACCCTCGCCGTCACCGTCGTCGGCACGCTGGTCGTGTTCAGCGGCTTGATGATCCTGATTGGCGCTGTCGCGATGACGAAGTTCCGCCGTGTCTACGAGGCGGCGATCTTCAAGACCCTCGGCGCCACGCGCGGGCTGATTGCCTCGGTGCTGGTGCTCGAGTACGGACTGCTGGGTGTGCTGGCCGGCACGATTGGCGCCGGCGGCGCGATTGGCCTGACATGGGCGGTGAGCCGCTACGCGCTCGACATTCCCTTCACGCCGCTGATTGGCCTCAGCACGGCCGGCGTGGTCATCACCACGGTGATCGTCGCCATTATCGGAGTGGTCTCGAGCTGGGAAGTGCTGCAGCGCAAGCCCCTGGCGACCCTCCGTGCCGAATGATGCTACGATGGGGAGTTACTAGATGGCCCGTGGTGGAAACCACGGGGCAGCAGGGAGCACTCACGAAATGAACGTCGCCGTCCACAAGGACGCCTTGCTCAAGAAGCGGGCAGAGCTCGAGGAGACCGCTGGTCTGAAACCGCTCTCCGACTCGATGGAGCACAACAACGGCCGACAGGGCGACATGGCCGACCAGGCTTCGGGCAACAACGAGGTGCACATCCATCTCCGGCTGAAGCAGACCGACGCCAAGATTCTGCAGGCGATTGACGAGGCGCTGATGCGGATCGAGAAGGGCACTTTCGGCATTTGCCGCGACTGCGGCGAACCGATCGCAGGAGCCCGGTTGAACGCGATTCCATGGACGCGCGTCTGCATCACGTGCAAGGAAAAGCAAAAGGCATGAGCACCCAGCCGCTGGCCGAGCTGATTCGCGACTGCTACCTCGACCGCGTCACCCTGCTGATGCGGCACGAGCAGGTGGCGCAGGTGATCACCGACTACGACGTGAACAACGCCTACCAGTACATCATCGCGCGCGAAGAGACGCATCTGTCATGGCTCCAGCACGCGCTGCTCGACCTCGGCGCGCCGCTGGCCGGCGATCCGCCGCGCGGACCGGTGCTGTCGGCCAAGGGCGATTCCTGGAAGGGCTTGGCGTCCGAAGATGCGCGCGGCAACACCCAGTTTGTCGAGAAGTGGCGGCCGAAAGTCGAGGGCGTGACCCACGCACGGCACAAGGGCATGCTGAAGGTGATACTCGGCGAGACCCTCGAGCACAAGCGCCTGTTCGACCAGGCGGCCGAGGGCCGCAAGGATTTGATCGGCACGTCGCTGGCCATCAACGATCACAGCGGCGACGTCATGCCCGTCCGCTTTGTCGGAGACATTTAGGCAGGCCGACCGGCCACCAGGCCTCCGGGCCTCCAGCAGGGGCAGGGGGGCCAGGGTGGCCATCGCGCTGGGCAGCAACCTGGGCGACCGCGAGGCCAACCTGGCGTTCGGCCTATCCGCGCTGCCCGGCTTCATGACCAACCTCAAACACTCTCGCTGGCACGACACAACTCCGGTCGGGGTGTCGCCCGAACAGCCGCGCTACCTGAACGGGGTGGTGATTGGCGAGACCGAGCTGTCTGCCCGTGACGTGCTCGATCGGCTGCTCGAGATTGAGCGCGAGGCGGGGCGCACGCGCCCGTCGCTGGGGGCGCCGCGCACGCTCGACCTCGACCTGATCCTGTTCGGGGACGAAACCATCGAGGAGCCGGGGTTGGCGGTTCCTCATCCGAGATTTCGCGAGCGGCTGTTCGTGCTGGAGCCGCTCGCTGAAGTGGCGCCTGACTGGATTGACCCGGCGACCGGCCTTACGGTCAGTGCGCTGCTTCGGCAGGCGCGGCAGCCGATGCCGGGCCCTGCCTGACAAGGCCGCGCCAGCCCTCTTCGAACAGCGTCTACATCGCTGTGCGCCGCGCTGGTTCCTGTACGGCGCCGGCGAAACCTAGTGGCAGTCGGAGTGGTCGTTGTCCTGCCGACCGCGAGGACCCTTGCTGCGCTTCTCACGCTCTTCGTGGTCACGCTTGAACATCGCGTTGATCTTGACGTTCTGCTCTTCGGTGAGCACGCGGCGAATCCGGAACAGGAACAGGGTGCGCGTGCGTGACACCTCGGCGCGTGACGACTCCAACCGGTCAACGGCCTGAAGCACCGCGACTTCATCCGACGTCGGATCCCCGATCAGCTTTGAGAGTCTTTCGTCGTTCTTGTCGACGGCCTTGCGCTGCGCCCGCAAGAGCGGGTCCGTCGAGGTGTAGATGCCTTCGATACGGGTGATCTGTTCCTGGGTGAGACCCAGTTCCTTCTGAAAGCGCTCGGTCTGCCACCACTTGAACCCCTGCGCCGCCGCGGGCGTGGCGGCGGCTTGCACGAGTAGTGACAAAACCAGATAAACAAGGGACTTACGCAGGGTGTTCATACTCTGAATGCCTTACGACCATTCGAAAGCCGGCGTTTACGGGGCGGACGGTCGGGCTGACGGGCCGTCGGACCCGCGGGCGCGTCAGTGCTGGTCTTCGAGCGTGAACTCGGCCAGGGCGCGGAGTTCGCTGGTGGTCCGGGCCTGCATGACCAGCTCGATTTCGCCCAGCAAACCGTCGTCCACCTGCACCGTCGCGGGAACGTTCGAAGGAGCGGACGAGTCCGCCTGGGGCATGGGAGTGGCGACGGGCGCCAGGCGGACGAGCTGTCCGCCGACCAGGCCAACGATCAAGCCGGCCGCGGCGGCAACGCTGATCCACTTGCGATTGACACCGGAGGTCTGCAGGTCGCCGGTGGGCGTCTTGGGGAACCTGATGACCCTTGCGGGATGTCCGAGATGCGCGAGGCGGTCGAGGATCCGGTGCCGCTGGGTTTCGAGCGCGCGGTCATCGAATTGTGCGTCGGCGTCGGCGCAGGCAGCCACGCGGTACGCCTCGAGGGCGTTCCGTTCGTCGTGGTCGCTGAATTCGCGTCGGCTCATGCCTGACCCCCTAACACGGCTCGCAACTTGCGCAGCGCGCGAAACAGGTGCACACGCACCGTCGCCTGGCTCATTCCAGTCGCCGCGCTGATTTCCGCCGGCGTCCGCTCGTCCAGTTGACAGAGCGTGAATACCAGCCGCTGGCGGTCGGGCAGGCCGGCCACCGCTTCGGTGACCTGGGCCCAGCGTTCCTTCGCCAGCAGGCGCCGTTCGTGCGACGCCTCGTGTGACGGCACCTGCTCGACGGGCCGGCCGTTGTCCCCGTCCGACGAGTGGCTGATTCCCCGTTGCTGGCGGCCGCGCGCCTTCAACCGATCGAGCGCCGCGTTCACCAGGATCCGTGTGAACCAGACATCGAAGGGTAAGTCGCTTCGATACTGATCGATGTGCAGGAACACCTTGATGAACGCATCCTGCACCGCTTCGTCAGCGTCTGAAGCATCGCGCAAGTACTGGAACGCAATCCGAACCGCCCGCCGCTGTAACAGCGCCACCAGCGACCCGAAGCGCTCGCGCGCCTCGTCTCGCTGACCCGCCTCGACCAGGTCCTTGATCTTGGTCGCAAGCACCGACGCCGGCGACGGGTGCGAGGCGTCCGGGCGCGACCGGCGAGCAATGACCTTGTTCGCGGCACGAACGGCGTTGGGCTGTCCTGCCATTGCCATTGTCTACAGTTGTCTCTGCCGAGGTGTTTACCGGTCCTGACCTTTGCGGCTTCGTGTCACGATCGGAGAAATCGCCACGGTATCCAGGCCGGTAGTGTAGCAGCCACCCGCACAAGTGGCTTATGGATATTGACTTCAGCGGATAGCCATCTGTACCATCGATGGTTTCGATGCGTGAACTACGCTGACAGTTCGCAGAAATAACATGTTTGGAGTCATATTTTTATGAGTACCGCCCAGGTGGGGCAAGGTCTCGAGGCGCACGGCGTGCAAACCTCTAAGCCGGTCCACTTCAACCTCTCCGCCGCATCGCTTTACGAGCATGCCATTCGCCGGCGGGAAGGCCAGCTGGCCATTGACGGCCCCCTGGTGTGCCGCACCGGCGCGCATACCGGTCGATCGCCGAACGACAAGTTCGTGGTCAAGGAGCCGACCAGCGACGCGAAGGTCTGGTGGGGCAAGGTCAACAAGCCGATTGACCTGCAGCAATTCGACGCGCTGCGCCGCGACATCATTGCGCACCTCAAGGGGCAGGAACTGTTCGTCCAGGATCTGTATGCCGGTGCCGATCCCGAATACCGCCTGCCGGTCCGCTTCATCCAGGAGTTCGCCTGGCACAACCTGTTCGTGCGCAACCTGTTCATCGTGCCGCCGGCCGCCGACCTCGAGAACTTCCAGCCGCGGTTCACGGTGATGACGGCGCCGACCTTCAAGGCCGACCCCGCGCGCCACGGCACGCGGTCGGAGGTGGCGATTGCCGTCAACCTCGGGTCGAGCGAAATCCTGATCTGCGGCACCAGCTACGCGGGCGAGAACAAGAAGTCGATCTTCACCGTGCTCAATTACCTGCTGCCGCTGCAGGGCGTGCTCTCCATGCACTGCGCGGCGAACATTGGCGCGGCCGGCGATACCGCGCTGTTCTTCGGCTTGTCGGGTACCGGCAAGACCACGTTGTCGAGCGATCCGGATCGCCAGTTGATCGGCGACGACGAGCACGGCTGGAGCGATCGCGGCGTGTTCAACTTCGAGGGCGGCTGCTACGCCAAGACGATCCGCCTCTCCGCTGAGGCCGAGCCGCAGATCTACGCGACGACCAAGCGTTTCGGCACGGTGCTCGAGAACGTGGTGATGGACCCGGCCACGCGAATGCTGAACCTCGACGATGCGTCGCTGACCGAAAACACGCGGGCCGCCTACCCGATCGAGTTCATCGACAACGCCGTGCCGTCCGGCTCCGGCGGTCATCCGAAAAACATCGTGATGCTGACCGCGGACGCCTACGGTGTGCTGCCGCCAATCGCAAAGCTGTCCGCCGAAGGCGCGATGTATCACTACCTGTCGGGCTACACCGCCAAGGTGGCCGGCACCGAGAAGGGCGTCACCGAACCGAGCGCCACGTTCAGCACCTGCTTCGGCGCCCCGTTCCTGCCGCTCAATCCGAACGTCTACGCCCGGCAGTTGGGCGAGCGGATTGCGAGGTACGGCTCGCGCGTGTGGCTGGTGAATACCGGTTGGACCGGCGGCCCGCACGGCGTGGGCAGCCGCATGAAGATCGCCCACACGCGCGCCATGATCAAGGCGGCGCTGTCTGGCGCGCTCGACGACGTCACCTTCGAGCGTCACCCCGTGTTCAACGTCGAAGTGCCGACCAGCTGCCCGGGTGTGTTGTCTGAGGTCCTGGATCCGCGCGGCACCTGGGCCGACAAGGCCGCCTACGACGCGCAGGCCGCCAAGCTGGCCAGGATGTTCGTCGACAACTTCAAGACGAACTTCTCCGATGCCGATCCAAAGGTCGCCGCGGCCGGCCCGACAATCTAGCAAGGGTTGCCAGGGTTGCAACGGTTACAACGGTTACAACGGTTGTTACCTTTGTTACTCTTGTAGCCCTTGGAACCTTCGGCATACGAGGCCGTCATCGGCCTCGAGATTCATGCACAGCTGCTGACAGCCACAAAGATCTTCTGTGGCTGTTCGACCGGCTTTGGCGCCCCGGCGAATGCGCATGCCTGCCCGGTGTGCGTAGGCCTGCCTGGGGCGCTGCCGGTGCTCAACCGCAAAGCCGTGGATCTCGCCGTGACGGCGGCCGTGGCGCTCGGGTGCGACGTGCACGAACGGTCGGTGTTCGCCAGGAAGAACTACTTCTATCCGGACCTGCCGAAGGGGTATCAGATCTCGCAGTACGAATTGCCGCTCGCGACGGGCGGGGGAGTGGCGCTGCCACGGTCGCTCGGCGGGAAGTGTGTGCGGCTGACGCGCATTCACATGGAAGAGGACGCCGGCAAGTCCCTGCATGACGGCTTTGCCGATTCCGATCGCAAGACGTATCTGGACTATAACCGCAGCGGCGTGCCGTTGATCGAGATTGTCAGCGAGCCGGACATGCGCTCGGCGGCGGAGGCCGCGGCGTTCTTCGAGACGTTGCGCCAGATTCTCGTCTGGCTGGCCGTCAACGACGGCAACATGGACGAGGGCAGCCTGCGCTGCGATGCCAACGTGTCCATCCGCCGCCGCGGCGAGACGACACTCGGCACCAAGGCGGAGGTGAAGAACCTGAACTCGTTCCGCTATCTCGAGAAGGCCATCGAGTACGAGATCGGCCGTCAGATCGACGTCGTTGAGCATGGCGGGCGCGTCATCCAGGAAACGCGGCTGTTCGATGCTGCGCAGGGCAAGACCAACTCCATGCGCAGCAAGGAAGAGGCGCACGACTACCGCTACTTCCCGGATCCCGATCTCCCGGCCCTGGTGGTGGACGCGGGGCGCAAGGCGCAGATTGTGGCCGCCATCCCGGAGTTGCCGGATACCCGCCGTCGCCGGTTCATCGAGCAGTACGCGCTGCCGGAATACGATGCGGCGCTGCTCACGCAGACCCGTGGCGTCGCCGACTACTTCGAGGAGGCGGCGAAGTGTTCCGGCAACGCCAAGGCGACCAGTAACTGGGTCATGGGCGAAGTGCTCCGCAACATGAAGGAGCGCGACATCGAGATCGATGCCATTGCGGTCAGGCCCGCGGCGCTCGGCGGCCTCGTCGCCATCGTCGAGAAGGGGACCATCAGTTCGACGGTCGCCAAGGACGTCTTCGCGAAGATGTATGACACCGGACGCGCCGCCGCCGACATCGTGGCGGCCGACGGCCTGGCGCAGATTACCGACACTTCGAGCCTGGAGCCAATCGTCCGGCGGGTGATCGATGCCTACCCCGACATCATCGCGGAGATCAAGGCCGGCAAGGATCGCAAGTTCCAGTTTTTGGTCGGCCAGGTGATGAAGGAGACCAGGGGCAAGGGCGACCCCAAGATCGTCACCGACCTGGTCAAGTCGGCGATCGGCTAGGGCGCGGAAGGCGCATCCGACACGGACTTCCCTTACAATCGCTGCGTGATGGAGACGCAGTCGCTGGCGAAGACGTACGGCCTCGGCATGTACGCGCTTCGCGATCTCAAGCTGAAGATCGACAAAGGGGAATTCGCGTTTCTGACCGGCCCCAGCGGCGCCGGCAAGAGCACGCTGCTGCGCCTGTTGCTGCTGCAAGAGCGCCCGTCTGGCGGCGAAGCGATCGTTGGCGGCCGGAATCCCTCGAAGCTGACGCGCGACGAAGTGCAGGCCTACCGGATCTGTCGCTCGAAATCATGAACCCGGGGATGCCGCCGCCGATGCGCTGTCGCACGCCGTCGCCGGGAGCCCGGGCGTGTCGGACACTCGCTACGACCGCGGCTGGCTCGCCCGGCTGGTCGGCATTGTCACGACGGCTCGGGTGGCCGGCGGCCTCGTCGCCGCACTCCTGATGCTGGGCGCTGCCTTGACGGCAGCGGCAGTCGTGAAGTTGTCCCTGCACGCGCGTCGCGACGAGCTCGAGATCATGCAACTGGTTGGCGCGCCATTCAGTTACGTTCGCGGCCCCGCGATCGTCGAGGGACTGCTGCTGGGAGGCCTGGGCGCCGGGATTGTGGCCTGGTTGCCATCGCCGTGCTGTCTTTCACGATGGCCCAGAGCCTGGGTCCTGACCTCGCCGGGCTGATCGGCACCGGCCAGGTCCGATTCCTCGGGTTCGTCGAGGTGGCCTTCATGCTCCTGAGCGGGGTGGTGGTGGTGGGCGCCGCCGCCGGAACCGTGGCTTCCCGGGCCATTTCCAAGCTTCGCCGGAGTCTAGGGGCGAAGGCCGATCGAACGACGGTTCGGTTGACACTTCGTTACAACCTTATTTACACTGCGGTTAATCCGATATGCCGAGGGCAAGAACCCGCATCCCAGGCTTCGTGTTGGATCAAGCCGCTCCACCGGGCGTCACCACTCTCACCGAGTTCTACCGGGAAGAGTTTCTCAAGCATCACCAATGCCTGCAGGCCCAGCGTGAGTATTTCAGCGCACAGGCCATTCAGAACGCCGAGTACGCCCTCCTGAAGATCATCGCCGACCTCGATCGGCTCTCCGAACAAACCAACGCAGAACACGTCGTCGCGAGACTCCTCAAGGAGTTCGATTCAGTGACGGGTCTGTCCGGGCGGTCGGATCCGAATAAGATTCACTAATCGCATCCGTTTCTCGACCCACACAGCATCTCCTCAGCATCGTCGGCGCCGCCATCGACGCGGTGAGCGCTCGCCGTGTCGTTGAGCGCGCGTTTCAAGACCAGCAACTCGCGCCGGCGCTGACGGGCCGTCCCACGCACGTCATTGCGGTGGGCAAAGCCGCCGCGGCGATGGCCGCCGCCATCTACCACGTCTCGCCGACGCGGGCCGAGACCCTGTTGGCGATTGGCACGCACGGCAGCGAGCAGTTGCCGCCGGAGGTCGAGTGGATCGAGGCGAGTCACCCGTTCCCAGATGCGCGTAGCCAGGCCGCCGGTGATCGTGCCGTGGCGGTCGCGCAGAAGGTACATTCCGACGAAGCCCTGGTCATCCTCTTGTCGGGCGGAGCCTCCGCCCTCATGGCGGCCCCGATCGAGGGCGTGACGCTGCAGGAGAAGATCGCGACGACGCGCCTGATGATGAACGCCGGCGCGGACATCCACGCGCTCAATACCGTGCGCCGGCACCTGTCGAAAGTGAAGGGCGGACGGCTGGCGGCGGCATGCGTCGGCACGACGGTGACCATCGCGCTCTCCGATGTGGTTGGCAACGATCTCAACGCGATTGGGTCGGGCCCCGGCGTTCCCGATCCGACCACCTGGGCCGATGCGGCAGCCGCGCTCGAGCGGTTCGGCGGCAGGGCGCACGCGGCGTCGGTGCGTGCCGCGATAGCGCAGGGTCAGGCGGGCGCGCTCCCGGATACGCCCAAGCCTGGCGATGCGTCCATGCGGCGGGCCCGGGCCAAGGTGGTTGGCAGCCGGACGGACGCCATGCACGCCGCGCGCGATGCCGCGCAGGCGCTGGGCTATGACGCCATCGTGATGGCCGACGCCGTGACCGGCGAGGCGCGCGATGTGGCGCCGGGATGGCTCGAATTGGTGAAGGCCGTTGCCGTTGGCGCGAGGCGGCCGCTGTGCGTGATTTCGAGCGGCGAGACGACGGTCACGGTGAACGGCCCGGGACTCGGCGGACGCAATCTCGAATTCGCGCTGGCGCTGGCTGAACCGCTCGCCGCGGCCGGTTCATACACGGTGGCCAGCGTCGGCACCGACGGCATCGACGGCACGTCCGGCGTGGCCGGAGCCGTCGTCGACTCCACTACGCTGCAACGGGCAGAGAGGCAGGGCCTCGGTGCGCCGGGCGGCTATCTTGCAAACAACGATTCGTTTGCGTACTTCGCCCCGCTGGACGACGTCGTCCGGCTGGGACGGACCGACACCAATGTCGGAGACTTACAGGTAGTACTGATTGACTAAGGACGATTTGCTTCGGCAGATGCAGCAACGCGTGCCGCATCCGGCCACCCCGCGCGAACTGCAGCGGGCATTGAGAATTCCGCGCGATGAGCGGACGAGCTTCGAGCGCAACCTGCGCGCGCTCGTGACTGACGGTGCACTGATTCAGATCACAGGCAACCGTTACGGGTTACCCGCCCGCATGGATCTGGTGGTCGGCAAGGTTGACGGACATCCCTCAGGGTTCGGATTCGTCAGGCCCGAACGGCCGGTTGAAGGCCTGACCCGCGACATCTACGTCGCCCAGCACAATCTGAAGGAAGCCATGCACGGCGACAAGGTCGTCGTGCGCATCGAGCGGTACCGTGAAGACGGCCGCGCGGAAGGCAAGGTCGTGCAGCTCCTCGAGCGCGCCGCCACGACCGTGGTCGGCCGTTATGAGATCGACAGCTCGGGCCTGGGTGTCGTGACGCCATTCGACAAGCGCGTGACTGCGGACATCGTGATCCCGCGCGGCGAGGCGCAGCCCCTGGGCGGCGCTCAGGGCAGGCCGGCGCAGGCCGGCGAGATGGTCACCGTCGAGATCACCCGTTGGCCCACGCCCGCGCGAGGACCGGCCGGCCGTGTGATTGAAGTGCTTGGCGACATCAACGATCCCGGGGTCGACACCGAAGTCATCCTGCGCCAGTACGGCATTCCCGACGCGCACAGTGCCGAGTCCATCGCCGAGGCCAGGCGGCTGGGCGGCGCGGTCCATGCCAGGGACATCGCCGGACGGACCGAGTTCCGCGACCGTCCGGTGGTGACGATTGACGGCGAGCAGGCGCGCGATTTCGACGATGCGATTTCGATCGAGAAGCTGAAGAACGGCCACTACTGGCTCGGCGTGCATATCGCCGACGTTGCGCACTACGTGCCGGAGGGCGGCGCGCTCGACCAGGAAGCGTACGAACGCGGCACGTCGGTGTATTTTCCGGAGCGCGCGGTGCACATGTTTCCGGAGGAGCTGGCGACAGGGCTGTGCAGCCTGCGCCCGCACGTCGATCGGCTGGTGCAGTCGTGCCTGATGGAAGTGACGGCGCGCGGCGACGTCGTGCGCTACGAGATCCATGACGGCGTGATTCACAGCGACGCGCGCATGACCTACACGGCCGTCAACGCCATTCTGACCGACAAGGATCCGCGCGTCATCGCCGAGTATCGCGACCTGGTGCCGATGTTCGAGCTGATGGGCGAGCTGTTCGAGATATTGAACGCGCGCCGGCAGCGCCGCGGATCGGTGGACTTCGATTTACCCGAGGCGCACGTCGTCCTGAATGAGGAGGGCTTCATCGAGGACATCGTGGCGTCGGAGCGCAACATCGCCCATCGGCTGATCGAAGAGTTCATGCTGCTGGCGAACGAGACGGTGGCCGCGCACCTGCAAAACGCAGGCATGCCGGCGCTGTATCGCATCCACGAGCCGCCCGATCCACTGAAGGTGCTGCAGTTTGAAGAGTTCGTCAGCGGGTTTGGCTGCTCGCTCGGGGCGACCGAGAAGCACGTCACGCCGAAGCACTTCCAGCAGCTGGTGGAGAAGATTCGCGGCAATCCCGCGGAGCGGCCGATCGCGTTCCTGATGCTGCGCACCATGCAGAAAGCGCGCTACGACGCGATCAACGTCGGCCACTTCGGGCTGGCGGCGCCGACCTACACCCACTTCACGTCGCCCATCCGCCGGTATCCCGACCTGGTGGTGCACCGGCTGCTGCGTGAGTGCCGGCAGGCCGGGGAGACCACGGTGACCGACGAGCGAAAGGCGGAACTCGATGAGGATCTGCCGGAGGTCGGCCGGCACACCTCGGAAATGGAGCGCCGCGCCGCCGACGCCGAGCGCGAGATCCTGCAGTGGAAGAAGGTCCGCTTCATGGCCGACAAAGTCGGGGACGTGTTCGACGGCTACATCACCGGCGTGGCGCCGTTTGGCATGTTCGTCGAGTTGACCGAGCACTACGTCGAAGGCCTGGTGCACGTCAGTACGATGGCGGACGATTACTATCGCTATCGCGAGCAGCAGCACGCGCTGTTCGGCGAGAACACCAGGAAGACGTATCGGCTGGGCGATCAGGTCCGCGTGCAGATCATCACAGTCGCTATGGACCGGCGGCAGATTGACCTCGGCCTCGAGGACGTGCTCGAGAAGGTGCGGCGTGACGCACGCTCGCGCGGTCGCAGGCGCAGTTCCGCGCGGCCGAAGACAGAGCAGCGAAAGGGCACGCCCGAGCAGCGCCGGCAGCGCAAGAGGCAACGCCCGGGCAAGAACGAGCGCAAGATGAAGAAGAATCGCCGCTAGCCCGTAGCTCGAAAATGCACAACCTCGTCGTTGGAACCGCCGGCCACATCGATCACGGCAAGAGCTCGCTGGTCCGGGCGCTGACCGGCATCGATCCCGATCGCCTCAAGGAGGAGAAAGCGCGCGGCATTACCATCGAGCTTGGCTTCGCGCACGCCACGATCGGCGACGCGCGGGTCGGGTTCGTGGATGTGCCCGGCCACGAGCGCTTTGTCCGCACCATGCTGGCCGGCGTCGGCGGCATTGACTGCGTGATGCTGATCGTCGCCTCCGATGAGTCGGTGATGCCGCAGACGCGAGAACACTTCGACATCTGCCGCCTGCTGGGCATCCCGCGCGGCATTGTCGTGCTGACCAAAGCCGACCTGGCGGATGCCGAGACGCGCGCGATGGTGCGGCAGGATGTCGCGGAGCTGGTGAAGGGCTCCTTCCTGGCGAACGCGCCGGTGGTTGACGTGTCATCGACGACCGGCGAAGGCCTCGATCGGTTGAGGGCGGCAATCGCGACCGAAGGGTCGCATGTCGGCAGGCGGCCGGCCGAAGCTGCCGCGCGACTGCCGATCGATCGCGCGTTCTCCATGAGGGGATTTGGCACGGTCATCACCGGCACGCTGGTGGCAGGCACCATTGCGGTGGACGACGAGCTGGTGGTGGAGCCGGGCGCGCGCGCCGTGAAGGTGCGAGGCGTGCAAGTGCACGGCAAGGCATCGCGCGAGGCGGTGGCCGGGCAGCGCGCGGCACTCAATCTTGGTGGCGTTGACGTGGGCGACGTCTCGCGCGGCGGAACCGTGATGACCCCAGGCACGCTGAGCGTGACCCGCCGCATCGACGCGCAGATCGATCTGCTGCCGGCCGCGAAGGCACTGAAGCACGGCGCGCGCGTCCGCGTGCACAACGGCACCGCCGAAGTGTTGGGCCGCGTGTCGATCGCCGGGGGCGCGCCGCAGATCGCGGCGGGGGAGCAGGCGCTGGCGCGCGTGCGCCTCGAGGAGCCGGCGGTGCTGACCCGCGGCGATCGGTTCATTGTTCGCGCCTATTCCCCTCCAATCACGATTGGCGGCGGCGTGGTCGTCGACCCGGCGCCGACGCGCCCGGGCGTCAGGAGCGCCGACGGACTGGCGAGCCTCGAGCGCGTGCGCATCGCGCCCGACGGCGGCATCGAGGCGGTGACGGCGATGATTGACGCGCTTGGTGTCGCGGGTCTCCCGCGCGCGGCGCTGGGGCCTCGCGCCGGTGTGCCCGCGAGCCAGGTCGACGCGCTACTGCGATCGTTGCAGGACCGCGCGATCGTGAGTGCCGGCGATCGTCTGGTGGCCGGCGCTCCCTTGAAGCAGGCGTCGGACGCGCTGCTGGCGCTGGTGGCCGCGTCGCACGAGGCAAATCCGATGAGCGACGGTCTCCCGCGCGAGGAAGCGCGCGAGAAGATCTTTGCGCGCGTGCCTGTCGCGGTATTCGAATCCGTGCTCGATACGCTGAAGCGTCAGAAGGCCCTGGTTGGCTCGGAACGGCTGGCGCTGCCGACTCATAAGGCCACGGTGGCCGGCAGCGATGATCGCGTCCGGCAGGGCATCGTGGATGCCTATCGCGCGGGAGGCCTCAAACCGCCAGACGCGGCGACCGTTGCCGCGACGGCCCAGGCGCCGGCGGCGGTCATCGAAAAGGTGACGGCGTTGCTGCTGCGGGAGAAGGTGCTGGTGCGGCTCGATACGGTGGTCTTTCACGCCGAGGCGCTGCAGCGATTGAAAGACGATGTGCGGGGCCTGAAGGCAGCGGCGCCGGGCGGACGCGCCACGGTCGACGTGGGCGCCTTCAAGGATCGCTATGGGATATCGAGGAAGTTTGCGATCCCGCTGTTGGAGTTTCTCGATCGGGAACGCGTGACGAGGCGAACCGGCGACGTTCGCCTCGTGCTGTAGGAAGCGAGAGGAGAGTAGTGAGAAGTGAGAGGTGAGAGGTGAGAGGTAAGCAGTTCTCCCTTCCGACTTCTCACTTTTCTTCGGCGCTGTCCTTCATGGAGGCTTTGAAATTCTTGATGCCGGAGCCGATGCCCTTGCCGAGCTCGGGGAGGCGGTTGGCGCCGAAAATCAGGATGACAATCGCCAGGATGATGAGCATCTCCGGCAAGCCGATTGGCCCGAATAGGGAAAACATGATGGCTCCTTGAAACTTGATTGTAGCCCAGGTCATGTCAGGAGGCCTTTGGTCCTCTATTGGCGTCAAAATAGACATGGCGCTGGCTTTGCGCTTGTCAGGCCAGAACCCCCTCGGTCAGAATAATCATGGGTCCCTAACCGTCTACTGATGGCAAAGTTCACCGGAAACACCCAGCCGGCGTTGATACGGGGATCAGCGCTGGGACTTGACGATCGACCCGCAGAGTACACCTTCGGCTTTGAGAGCGCGAAGTCCAGGGTGGGAGCCGGCACGTCGGTCGTGACACATCTGGCGATGGTGGGGCTGTTGTTGCTGATCGCCCGGCTGGCCCCTCAGGCGCTGCCGCCCGAGATTGCCGAGCAACTCAACGTGAACATGGCGGTGTTCCTCCCCACGCCGGGGCCTGGCGGCGGTGGCGGCGGCGGTGGGGATCCGAAGCCCGAACCGCCCCGCAAGGCCCAGGTTGAAAAGAAGCAGGATCCGATCTCGGTTCCGGCCCCTGTCGAGCCGGTGCCGAAAGCCGAGGAGCCTCCGCCAGTCGTGCTCGAGCTTCCGGTCAAGCCGATGGCGGCATCCGACGTGACGCTGCCCGGGATCATCTCCCCGGCTGCGCCGACAACGGGCGGAGCGGGTTCGGGGCCGGGCACTGGCGCCGGTTCAGGGCAGGGTTCGGGTCTTGGACCAGGATTTGGCGGCGGCACCGGTGGTGGGGCGTATCGGCCAGGAGCGGGCATCACGCTGCCCACCGTGCTTCGCGAAATGAAGCCGGCCTACACGGCCGACGCCATGCGCGCCAAGGTGCAGGGCTCCGTCTGGCTCGAATGCATCGTCATGCCCGACGGCTCGATCGGCGACGTGAAGCTGACCCGGTCGCTCGATCCGATTTTCGGCCTCGACCAGGAAGCCATCAAGGCGGCCAAGATGTGGCGCTTCCGCCCCGGCATGCGCCAGGGCGAGCCGGTGCCCGTCATCATCACGATCGAGCTGACGTTCACGCTTCGATAGGCAAATAGGCTAACAGGCCAATGGGAACCTGCTATTGGCCTATTGGCCTATTCTTCTATTGGCCTGTTAGCATGTCGCACATGTCGCACATGCTCGCTCTCGTCCTCACTCTTGCCGCCGCCACCGCCTCCGCCCAGCCCGCGGCGTATCCAGCCGCCGTCGAGGGCGACTTTGTCGCGCGTGACTTCATGTTCTCGAGCGGTGAGCGGATGGCGCAGGTCAAGATTCACTACCGCACCATTGGCACGCCGCGGAAGGATGCGGACGGCGTAGTCCGCAACGGTGTGTTGATTCTTCATGGCACCGGTGGCAGCGGCGGCGGCTTCCTGAACAACGGCTACGCCGGCCGATTGTTCGGCAAGGGGCAGCCGCTTGATGCGGGGCGCTATTTCATCATCCTCCCGGACAACGTCGGCCACGGCCAGTCGAGCAAGCCGAGCGACGGGCTGCGCATGAAGTTCCCGAAGTATCGCTACGCCGACATGGTGAAGCTCCAGCACGAGCTGGTGACCAGGGGTCTCGGCCTCACCAGCCTGAAGCTCGTGATGGGCACGTCCATGGGCGCGATGCATGCGTGGAACTGGGGCTACATGTATCCGCAATTCGCGGCGGGTCTGGTGCCGCTGGCGAGCAATCCGGTCGAGATTGGCGGCCGCAATCGGGTCTGGCGCAAGTTCCTGATCGACGCGATCGAACAGGATCCCACGTGGATGAACGGTGAGTACACGGAGCAGCCGCGCGGGCTGGCCAGCGCCATTGGCTTCCTGATGATGGCCACCAGCGTGCCGCTGCAGTGGCAGAAGCAGTTCCCGACGACGGCGGCGTCGGACAAGTATGTCGCCGACCAGGTCGCGTCGCGCACCCGGAGCACCGACGCCAACGACATGCTCTATCACTTTCACGCCATCGAGGATTACAACCCCGCACCGCACCTGGCGAAAATCACCGCGCCGCTGCTGGCCATCAACTCGGCCGACGACTTCGTAAATCCGCCCGAGCTGCCGATGATGCAGGAGCTGATCAAGCGGGTGAAGCGCGGCCGTTTTGTCCTGCTGCCGATCACCGACGAGACGCGCGGCCACGGCACACATTCAATCCCTGCGATCTGGGGCGGGGAACTGATAACATTCCTGAAGGAGATTGAGCAGCCTCGCTGACGAAGTCGAACGTCGCCGGACGTTCGCGATCATTTCCCACCCAGACGCCGGTAAGACCACGCTGACCGAGAAGCTCCTGCTCTACGCGGGAGCGATCGAGCTGGCGGGCGCGGTGCGCGGCAGAAAGACCGATCGCCACGTCGTCTCAGACTGGATGGACATCGAGCGCGAGCGCGGTATCTCGGTGACGTCGGCGGCGGTGGAGTTCGACCTCGGGCCGCATCACCTGACGCTGCTCGATACGCCCGGCCACAAGGACTTCAGCGAAGACACCTATCGCACGCTGTTCGCTGTGGACGGCGTCGTGATGGTGATCGACGCGGCGAAGGGCATTGAGTCGCAGACCCGCAAGCTGTTCGAGGTCTGCAAGCTGCGCCGGCTGCCGGTGCTGACGTTCATCAACAAGCTCGACCTGCCGAGCCGCGATCCGTTCGACCTGCTCGATGAGATCGAGCGGGTGCTCGGCATTCACGCCGTGCCGATGAACTGGCCGATTGGCAGCGGCGATCGCTTCCGCGGCGTCTACGATCTGCAGCGGGGGCTCGTGCACCTCTACGACCGCAAGGCGCGCGCGCATCCGGCGCCGGTGAATGTCGGCTCGGTCGATGATCCCAGGTTGCAGCAGCTCATCGGCGACGATGCGTGGAAGGCGCTGGTGGACGAGAGTGCGCTGGTCACTGGCGCCGGCACGACGTTCTCGCATCAGGCGTATCTCGATTTCCAGATGACGCCGGTATTCTTCGGCAGCGCGCTCTCGAACTTTGGCCTGGAGCCGTTCCTGTACGCACTCACGGAGCTGGCGCCGCCGCCAAGAGGCCGCGAGAGCGACCGGGGAATCATTTTGCCGGAGTCACCGGAATTCAGCGCCTTCGTGTTCAAGATCCAGGCGAACATGAACAAGCGCCACCGCGATCGCGTGGCGTTCCTGCGGGTGTGCTCTGGGGTGTTCGAGCGCGACATGGTGATCGTCAACGCCCGCGAGGGGCAGGAAATCCGCGCGGCGCGGCCGTATCGCTTCTTCGGCGGCAAGCGCGAGACGATCGATCGGGCGTTTCCGGGTGACGTGGTGGGGCTGGTCAACCCCGGTCAGTTCGGCATTGGCGACACGCTGTACACGGGCACGCCGCTGACGTATCCGCCGATCCCGCGGTTCCCGGCGGAGCACTTCGGGGTGGCGCGGCTGCGCGATGTGCGCTTCAAGCAGTTCGACGAGGCGATCAAGCAGCTCGAAGAAGAGGGCCTGATGCAGGTGCTGTTTCCGATCATCGGCCGCCGCGAACCGATTCTTGGCACGGTGGGACCGCTGCAACTCGAAGTCCTCGCCGTGCGGCTCAAGGACGAATACAACGTCGACGCCGACGTCGAGTCATTGCCCTACAAGGCGGCGCGCTGGCTGACGGGTCCGGCCGACAAGATTGCGGCGACAGCCGGCACCACCGGCACGCGCAGCGTCAAGGATCGCCACGACCGCCCGGTGATGCTGTTCGATTCCGAATGGTCACTCGATTACGCCCAACGCACGCATCCCGACGTCCAGTTCCTCGCGGTTCACGAGGGGTGAAGGGGTCGGGACCATTTAACGGGCCCGCGGCTTCCTGCCCCTTGGTTTCATCGTCAATCCCGCAAACGGCGCTACGGCGCGCTGCCAGTCCGGATCGCCAATCGGCCAATTCTTGCGGATACAGATTCGAACGTGATCCAGCTCACTCGGGACATCTTCGCTATTGACAATCGTGAGCCAGTTCTCGGGTCTCGGAATTGGCCACTCGACCAGCGGAACGAGATGGCAGTTATTGCGTTCGGCACCGAGGCTGGACCAGGGCCAGTCCTCCGCGCGGGACACCAGTCCTTTGCGCAAAGCGTTACGTTCGACGTAACGACAGACCCGTACCAGCGACAGGCCGTGTTGAATCGGGACAGCCTTGAACCGCCCTTGATACACCGCTCCCGTGCCTCGGAGTCCGTGGGCACCGTTCCATCTGTTGGCGTGCGTTCCGGCAAGCCAGTGCTGCCACCTGGAAATTTCTGCGATCCAATCGCAAAGAACGACAAAGTGCCAGTGGTTCGGCATCAATTCAAATGACACCGTCCCAATCCTGAATCGCTCGAGGGATTCAAGGGTGACCTGAATGAACGCATCGTAATCGCGGTCATCCTGAAAGAGTACGGTCCGTCGAACCGCACGGTTCATGACATGAAACGCAGCTCCGTCGAGGCTGCGGCGAAGTCGTCGCGGCATTGATCCTCCTGCTGTTTGCACGAAGACCGACGCAAACGGCATTCCAGCAGGTTACAAATGGCAGAATACAAATGGTCCCGACCCCGGACGGACGCAGCAATCAGGAAAAGAAAACGCCCGGAAGTGTCTCCACTCCCGGGCGTGTGAGTTTAAACGTGAAAGTGTAAGGTTTAAACTTCAGGCTCCAGTCATCAGTACATTCCGCCCATGCCGCCGCCCGGCATGCCGTGGCCGCCGCCGGCCGCTTCCTTCTTCTCCTCCGGAATCTCGGAGACGAGCGCTTCGGTGGTCAGCAGCAGGGAAGCGATCGACGAGGCGTTCTGCAGCGCGTTGCGAACCACCTTCGCCGGATCGATGACGCCGGCCGCGACGAGATCTTCGAACTTCTCGGTCGCCGCGTTGAAGCCGTGGTCGCCCTTGCCGTCCTTGAGCTGCGCCACGATGATCGAGCCTTCAAGGCCCGCGTTGGTCGCGATCCAGCGCGACGGCTCTTCGATGGCGCGCTTGATCAGCTGCACGCCAATCGCCTGGTCGCCGCCGAGCTTCAGGCCGTCGAGCGCCTTGCTGGCGCGAATCAGCGCCACGCCGCCGCCGGGGACGATGCCCTCTTCGACCGCCGCCTTGGTGGCGTGCATGGCGTCTTCGACGCGCGCCTTCTTCTCCTTCATCTCGGTCTCGGTGGCCGCACCGACCTTGATGACCGCCACGCCGCCGACCAGCTTCGCCAGGCGCTCCTGGAGCTTCTCGCGGTCGTAGTCCGAGGTGGTCTCATCGACCTGGACGCGAATCTGCTTGACGCGGCCCTCGATCTTCGCCGCCTGGCCGCCGCCCTCGACGATGGTCGTATTGTCCTTGTCGATGGTGACCTTCTTCGCCTTGCCGAGGTCCTCGAGCTTGATGTTCTCGAGCTTGACGCCGAGGTCCTCGGTGATGGCGTTGCCACCGGTGAGGATCGCGATGTCCTCCAGCATCGCCTTGCGGCGATCGCCGAAGCCCGGCGCCTTCACGGCCGCCACCTGCAGGGTACCGCGCAGCTTGTTGACGACCAGGGTCGCCAGCGCCTCACCCTCGATGTCTTCCGCGATGATCAGCAGCGGACGGCCGAGGCGCGCCACCTGCTCGAGCACCGGCAGCAGATCCTTCATCGAGCTGATCTTCTTCTCGTGGATCAGGATGACCGGGTTCTCGAGCACCACTTCCATGCGCTCCGGATCCGTCACGAAATAGGGCGACAGGTAGCCGCGATCGAACTGCATGCCCTCGACGACGTCCAGCGTGGTCTCGAGCGTGCGGGCCTCTTCGACGGTGATGACGCCGTCCTTGCCGACCTTCTCCATCGCTTCCGCGATGATCTTGCCGATGGTCTCGTCGCTGTTGGCCGAAATGGTGCCGACCTGGGCGATCATGTTGCCCTTGACGGGCTTGGCCATCTTCTTGATCTCGGCCGTCATCGCTTCGACGGCCTTCTCGATGCCGCGCTTGAGCTCCATCGGGTTGGCGCCGGCCACGACGTTACGCGCGCCTTCGCGATAGATCGCCTGCGCCAGCACCGTCGCCGTGGTCGTGCCGTCACCGGCCGTGTCCGAGGTCTTGCTGGCGACTTCGCGCACCATCTGGGCGCCCATGTTCTCGAGCGGATCCTTCAGGTCGATCTCCTTGGCCACCGTCACGCCATCCTTGGTGATGGTGGGGGAGCCGAACTTCTTGTCGAGCACGACGTTGCGGCCCTTCGGGCCGAGCGTCACCTTGACCGCGTCTGCCAGAGCATTCACGCCGCGGAGGATTGCCTGGCGGGACTGCTCGCCGTAAATAATCTGCTTAGCCATGTTGATTGAATCTCCGTCAGCTGGTTACTTCTTCTTGCCGCCCTCGATCACCGCGAGCACTTCGTCTTCGCGCATGATCAGGTAATCCTCGCCATCGACCCGCACTTCCTGTCCCGAATACTTGCCGAACAGGATCGTGTCGCCGTCTTTCACATCGAGGGGCGTGCGCTTGCCATCCTTCTCCACCTTGCCGTTGCCGACGGCAACAACCTTGCCCTGCTGGGGCTTCTCCTTGGCGGAGTCGGGGATGATGATGCCGCCGACTTTCTGTTCCTGTTCCTCGATGCGCTGCACGAGGATGCGGTCGTGGAGCGGTCTCAAAGCCATATGTGGTGATCTCCCGAACTGATGAACTATTGAACCCGTGAACCTGTTACCGAACCAGAGCTGGCAGTCGAGCTGCCTGTGAGCTAGCAGTCGACATGCACAACTGCTAATGATAGCGGGCCGCACGGGTGGCGTCAAGGGCAGGGGGGACTGGACTATTGACGAGTGGGGTGATGGCTTGATTTCTTGAGGGTTGGGCGGTTGGGCCATCTGCAATCGCCGAAGTATTTGGCGATTGGCAATTGGCAATCACCCAACAGTCAAGGAATCAGGGAATTACCCAATCACCCAATGTTCACTTGATCTTCAGATCCTTGATCTTGCGCGACAGCGTATTCCTGTGAACCCCAAGCGTTCCGGCGGCACGCGACAGGTTGCCGTCGGTCTTGCGCATCACCTCGGCAATGAAGCGGCGATCGAACTCGCGGACGGCATCGTGGTAGTCGATGCCTTTCTCGACCATCTGCGCGACGAGCTGTTCGAGCAGCTTATGCAACGACGAGCTCACGACCGGTCAGCCGGCGATAGGCGTCCACGTACTTGGCGCGGGTGTTCTGGACGACGTCATCGGGCAGGGACGGCACGGGCGGCTGCTTGTTCCACTGAATCGACTCGAGGTAATCACGCACGTACTGCTTGTCGAAGCTGGGTTGCGGCCCACCTGGTGCGTAGGCGTCGATGGGCCAGTAGCGCGAGGAGTCTGGCGTCATCATCTCGTCGATTAAGAGCAGCTCGCCGCTGTCGGTCAGGCCAAACTCGAACTTCGTGTCCGCGAGGATGATGCCCCTGGTCTCGGCGTGCGCCACGCCATGGGTATACAACTCGAGCGTGAGTGTCTTGAGGCGCGCCAGCAGTTCGGCGCCGACCACCGCCGCGGCCGCCGCTTCGCTGATGTTCTGGTCGTGCCCGGAGTCAGCCTTCGTGGCGGGCGTGAAGATCGGCCCAGGCAGCCGATCGGATTCGCGCAGGCCGTTCGGGAGCGGAATGCCGCACACCTCGCCGGTCGCCTGGTAGTCCTTCCAGCCGGAGCCAGAGAGGTAGCCGCGCGCGACGCACTCGACGGGCAGGGGCGTCGTCCTGCGCGCCAGCATCGATCGCCCCTCGAGCTGATCGGCGTAGACCCGGGCGCTGTCCGGATAGTCGGCGACCTCGGTCGAGATCACGTGGTTGGTGATGATGTGACCGGTGCGCGCGAACCAGAACGCGGAGAGCTGGTTGAGGACGCGGCCCTTGTCGGGGATGCCCGATCCGAGGACGTAATCGAACGCGGAAATACGATCGGTCGCGACCAGGAGCAGGTGGTCGCCGGCCGCATAGACATCGCGAACCTTGCCGCGGCGGACCAGGGACAGACCGTCTAGTGTCGTGTCTAAGAGAACGTGTGAAGGCACGGGCGCTCGCGTGAAAGCCTGCCTCGCCGCAGCCTGTGCGACGGCGGGCGTCCACATGGTAAACGCGGCACGAATCACGCGCAAGGCGAAGTCTCGCCGCAGCTCGAGGGCCGCAGACGAGCGAAGGTGGAACGCCTATCGGTTGGGTGTGTCTCGAATGCGCCACATCCGGTAGTATGGAAAGGACTTGCGCAACATCCTCAGGACGGTCATCGTCATCGGCCTGGCCGTCGGCCTCATTGCCGTTTTCCTTCGCGAAGCGGACTTGAGCCGGGTGTGGGCGTCGATGCTGTCGGCGAGGATGGATTACCTTCTGCTGTCGCTGCTGTTGACAAACGCCACCTTCATCGTGCGGGCGGAACGCTGGCACTACTTGCTGGCGCCGCTGGGGAAGACGCGGTTCTGGACGGTGTTTCGAACGACGGTGATTGGGTTTGGCGCGTCGGCGCTGCTGCCGGCGCGCGCCGGCGAAGTCATCCGGCCGTATCTGCTCGCGCGGCGCGAGGGGCTCAGCGTCACAGCGGCGTTGGCGACGATTCTGCTCGAGCGCATTCTCGATCTCGCCGCGGTGCTGGTGCTGCTGGCGGCGTTCCTGATCTGGTTCGACCCGGGTCTCGAGGCCCGCGACTTGGCGGTGTTCAGTGCGATTCGGTTCGGCGGACTGGTGATGGCGCCGGTGGCGCTGGTGGCCATGGGGGTGATGTTCTTCATGGCCGGGCACCCGGACCAGCTGCACACCTGGGTGTTGAAGGCGCAGGCGATTCTGCCGGCGAGGTTTGCGACGATCGTCGCGGGTCTCGCGCAGACATTCGCGGAGGGTTTCGGCGTTGTCCGGCAATGGCCGCGCCTGGTGGCGGCGATGGCCTGGTCGGTGGTGGTGTGGCTGATGATCGCGGGCGGCATCTGGTCCGCGTCGCGGGCGTTTGGCATCGACATGCCGTTGACGGGCTCGTGGCTGATGTTGGCCCCGCTGGTCGTCGGTGTCGCGGTGCCGACCCCCGGCGGCGTCGGCGGGTTTCATGAAGCCTACCGGATTGGCGCCACGGCGTTCTTCGCCGCCGACAACGACACCGCGATCGGCGCGGCGATTGTGCTGCACGCCTTCTCGGTGGTGCCGGCCATCGCGGTTGGCCTGCTCTTCATGGTGCAAGAGGGATTGAGGCTGGACGGCGTGGCAAGGGGAGAACTGGGGTGAAATGTCCGTTCTGCGGTGACATCGGCGATAAGGTTGTCGACTCGCGCGAGAGCCGAGAGGGCGATGTGATCCGCCGCCGGCGCCAGTGCCTCAACGACCAGTGCAAGAAGCGCTTCACGAGCTACGAGCGGATCGAAGAGATCCCGTATATGGTCGTGAAGAAGGACGGCACGCGCGAACGGTTCGAGCGATCGAAGCTGGTCGCCGGTGTGCTCAAGGCGTGCGAGAAGCGGCCGATCAAGCCCGCCAACATCGACGAGATCGCCGATCGCGCCGAACAGATTCTCAACGATCGTCCCGAGCGCGAGATCACCGGCCGGGAGCTCGGCGCGCACGTCATGTCGGAGCTGAAGAAGCTCGACCAGGTGGCCTACGTCCGCTTCGCGTCGGTCTACCGCGACTTCCGCGACGTAGACGACTTCGCGCACGAAGTGCGGGCGTTGAAAGGGCACAAGGAGTAAGCCGGGGTGGCAGCCGCCAAGCCGCCGAGCTCAGCGTCGCGTCCGGAAGCCAAGTCGGCGGCGCCTGCGGCCCTCGACCCGGCTCGCGGCAGGCGGCGGCCGTTTCGCGACAACCCACCGCTGATCCTCGCCGGCATCGTCGTGCTGGCGGCGATGCTCGGCGTCATCGTGTGGCTCGCCGATCGCACGTCGACGTTGTCGCCGGACTTCCTCACGGAAGTGGTGTTGATCGCGCTGTCGGCGACGAACATCACCATGCTGGTGGCGCTGGCGTTCGTGCTGGCGCGCAACGTCATCAAGTCGATGATGGAGAGCCGGCGTGGGCTGCCGTTCGGCCGGTTCCGCGCCAAGCTGGTGCTGGCGCTGCTGGGCATGACGATCATTCCCGCGGTGCTGGTGCTGATCGTCGGCAGTCGCGTGGTGATGACGGCGGTGGATCGCTGGTTCAACGCGCCGATGGAAGAGATTCTCCAGGGCGCCAACAGCATTGCCGGCGATTACTACCGGGAGCGCGAACGCATCATCGCCGACCAGGCGACGCGACTGGCGCGCTCGTTGAGCCGTGTGGACCTGACGGCCGGCGACGCAGCCAACGCGCAGGCGACGGTCACGCCCGAGGTCACCGGCCAGCGCATCGGCATGGTGCAGGTCTATCGGATCGTGCGCACGGCCGAGTCGGCCGACGTGGTGTCGATGGTCGTGGTCGCCGCCCCCTCGATGCCCCAGGGATGGGCGCGAGGTTCGGCGGATCGCCTGGCGGCGCGCGCCGTCAGCGGCCAGGAACCGACCCCGAGCATCGAGGAGCCGATGGCCGCCGGCGGCGTGCTGAAACACGTCGCGACCGCGGTTCGCACTTCGTCGGGGCAAATCACCGGCGCCGTCGTGGCCAGCGACTATTTGTCCGGAGAATTGGCGGAACGTGCCCGGCGCATGTCGCAGGCCTACGAAGACTACACGCAGCTGCGCGTGCTCAAGCAGCCGCTGGCCGGCGTGTACGTGTCGTTCTTCGTCATGGTCACGCTGCTGATCCTGGTCGGCTCCACCTGGATGGGGCTCTACCTCGCCAAGCGCATTACCCGGCCGGTGCAGATGCTCTCGGAAGCGGCGCGCGAAATCGGCGCCGGTCACTACGATCACCGCATCGAGCACGAGGGCACCGACGAGTTCGGCTCGATGGTGGACGCCTTCAATGCGATGGCCGCCGAAGTGGCGCAGAGCCGTCGCCGCCTCGAGCGCGCCACGCTCGATCTCGAACGCAAGCATGACGAAGGCGAGGGGCGCCGCCGCTACATCGAGGCGATCCTCGAACGGATCGCCACCGGCGTCGTCTCGATCGACCGCGGCGGCCGGATCGGCACCATCAATCCGTCGGCGATGCGCCTGCTGGAGTTGACGGACGACGTCATTGGGCAGCCGGCCGTCGATGTCTTCGCACGTCCGGATCTCGGCCCGGTGAACGACGTGCTCGATCAGGCGGCGCGCGCCCGCGTGGATTCGTTCGCGCAGGAAGTGGCAGTGGTGCGCGACGGCCGTGAGCGGCATGTGGTCGCCGCCGCCACCCGCGTCGGCCGCGACGGCGGCTTCGACGGCACGGTGCTGGTGGTCGACGATGTCACGCCGCTGATTCGGGCGCAGAAGGTGGCGGCCTGGCGCGAAGTGGCGCGCCGGCTGGCGCACGAGATCAAGAATCCGCTGACGCCGATTCAGTTGTCGGCCGAGCGGCTGCGCCGCAAGCTGGGTGGCGTCGCGCCGCCGCTGCAGGAGCTGGTGCAGGAGTGCACCTCGACGATCATCGGCGAAGTCGAATCGCTGAAGGGATTGGTCGATGAGTTCTCGCAGTTCGCGCGCATGCCGGCGCCGCGCGCCGTAGCGACCGGGCTGCCCGCGTTCCTGAACGACACGCTCGCGCTGTACGATGGGCTGTTTGCCGCGGTCGACTTCCAGAAGCACTACGACGCGGACGTCACGTCGGCGCGGCTGGATCCGGAGCAGATGAAGCGCGTGATGATCAACCTGATCGACAACGCCATCGAGGCGATGGGCCGGCAGGGGACGATTGTCATCGAGACCGGCCGCGACGTGTCGAACAGTCTCGTGCGGATCGTGGTCGCCGACACCGGTCCTGGCATTCCAAAGGCCGAGCGCGACAAGCTGTTCTTGCCGTACTACTCGACCAAAGGCCGCGGCAGCGGTCTCGGGCTGGCGATTGTGCGGCGCATCGTCGCCGAGCATGGCGGCAGCATCGATGTGACCGACAACGTGCCGAACGGCACCAGATTCATCATTGAGTTACCCTGTTGATGGAGCGTATCAACCGGTGGGCCTGAACGCGGTGTCCTCTCATGCCGAGCCTTCGGGCGGTTCCTTCGGGACGGCCACGTGTGGTCGCGGGCGTGTGAGCCATTAGATGGCTTCGATTCTTGTCGTGGACGATGAGCCCGGCGTCCGGTCGTCGATCAGCGGCGTGCTCCGCGACGAAGGCTTCGACGTCGATACCGCCGAGACCGGCGAAGAGTGTCTCGAGAAGGCCAATGGCGCGGCGTATGACGTCATCGTTCTGGATATCTGGCTGCCCGGCCTCGACGGCCTGACGACGCTGCAGCGGCTGCGCGAGCGGCACATCGACTCGCAAGTGGTGATCATCTCCGGGCACGGCAACATTGAATCCGCGGTGCGCGCCATCAAGGCTGGCGCCTACGACTTCATCGAGAAGCCGCTGTCGCTCGAAAAGACGGTGCTGGTGGTGCGGAACGCGCTGCGGCAGCGCGACCTCGAGGCCGAGAACCGCGTGCTGCGCGCCAGGGTGGATCGCCAGCCGCAGCACACGATGGTGGGCGACAGCGCGCCGATGCAACACCTGCGTGAGCAGGTGATGCTGGCGGCGCCGAGCAATGGCCGGGTGTTGATCCTGGGCGAGAGCGGCACCGGCAAGGAGCTGGTGGCGCGCACCATCCACCAGAGCAGCCGGCGCAAGAGCGGTCCGTTCATCGAAGTGAACTGCGCGGCGATCCCCGAGGAACTGATCGAGTCGGAGCTGTTCGGGCACGTGCGCGGCGCGTTCACCGGCGCGGTGGCCGACAAGCCCGGCCGCTTCGAGCAGGCGACCAGCGGCACGATCTTCCTCGACGAGATTGCCGACATGAGCTTCATGACGCAGGCCAAGGTGCTGCGCGTCCTGCAGGAGCAGGTCATGGAGCGCGTCGGCGGCACCCAGCGCATCAAGGTCGACGTGCGCGTGCTGGCGGCGACCAACAAGGACCTCCCCGGAGAAGTGCGCGCCGGCCGGTTCCGCGACGACCTCTACTTCCGGCTCAACGTCATTCCGATCTTCGTACCGGCGCTGAGGGAGCGGCTGCCGGACGTGCCGGTGCTGGCCGATCACTTCATGGCGCTGCTGGCGGCGGAGGTCGGCAAGCGGCCGAAGCGCCTGGCGCCGGAGGCGTCGGCGCGGCTGCAGCAGTATTCGTGGCCGGGTAACGTGCGCGAGCTGCGCAACGTGATCGAGCGGCTGCTGATCTTCGTGCAGGGAGACACGGTTACGGCGCAGGATCTCGGTTTCCTTGGCCGCGACGGCGTGCCCGGGTCGCCGGCCCCGTCAAGCCCCGTCGTGCCGTTGTCGGACGCCCGCGATCAGTTTGAGAAGGACTACATCCTGCAGACACTGGCCGCGCAGCAGGGCAACATGTCGCGCACCGCGGAAGTGCTCGGCGTGGAGCGATCGAATCTGTACAAGAAACTGCGGGCCTTCGGCATTACTCCGCGGAGCGGGACCTGAGCTTGTTTTCCAGGACCTGATCTGCCGAGAAACCCTCCAGCCGCAAGTACCACTCGACCGACTGCCGTAATGCCGCGGCGGGCACGAGTCCGACGATCTCGCTCTCCAGCACGCTGACACCGTAGCGCTCGGCCTCCCGCTTGACGAGCTCGAACACCCGGAACAGGGGAGTCTTCTCGTAGTTCGTGAGGTTCATCGATACCTGAACAATGCCCCGATCCTCGAGCGGGATACCCATTGCCTTGACGTAGCGCAAGCCCCCGCTGCTCATGCGAATGGCGGTGGCGATCTTCCTGGCGACATCGAGCCGATTGGTGGCGAGGTTGATGTTGTAGGCGATGAGCGGCATGCGGGCGCCGATCACCGAGGCCCCGGCGGTCGGGTGGGGCGTGGCGGGGCCGAAGTCGGGTGCCCAGCCGGGCTTGGCCATCTTCGCCGCCAGGCCCTCGAATTCGCCGCGGCGGATGTCTTCGAGGTTCTTGCGCTCGGGGTTGCTCGACGCATCCTCGTAGAGGAACACCGGGAGGTTGAACCGCGAGGCCACGTCCTGCGCCACCGCCTTCGCCAGCGCCACGCACTCCGCCATGGTCACGCCGTCGATGGGAATGAACGGCGTCACGTCCACGGCGCCCATGCGGGGATGTGCGCCGGTGTGCGAGGTCAGATCGATTGCCGCGATCGCGCCTTCAAAGAGTGTGGGGATGCCGGCGGTCATGGCTGCGGCATCACCGGCCAGGGTCAACACGGAGCGGTTGTGAGTGGCGTCGGACTGGACGTCGAGCACCCGCATGCCGGGCACCGCCCGCAACGAGTCGGCGAGCCGGTCGATCACTTCCTGGCGGCGCCCTTCACTGATGTTGGGGACACATTCGATGACGGCCATGTCGGTTCAGCTTACCGTAAGCCCGCCTCCGCGGCCGAGGGCCGCGTCGGCGGGTCTCTTGGTGGCTCGCGCGGCTATTCCTGCGAGCCAAGGCGGATGCTATACTGCGACGCAACCTACATGAACGACCCGCTGAAGGCGCAACAGGGCGCCGATGACGAGGCGCGCATCGAGCAGCTGCTCGTGACCGGCCTCGATCACTACTTTGCGGGGGACTACGAACCAGCCATCAACCTGTGGACGCGCGTGTTGTTCCTCGATCGGAACCACGATCGCGCGCGCGCCTACATCGATCGCGCCCGGAGCGCCCAGGCGGAGCGGCAGCGCATTTCCGAGGCGCTCGTGCACGAGGGGCTCGAGGCGTTCGACAAGGGAGACGTCGTGCGGGCGCGGGCGCTGCTGAGCGATGCGCTCGACCAGGGAGCGTCACACGATGTCGCGCTGGGGGTACTCGGCCGCATCGATCGTCTTGATGCCGGCATGAAGAGCGCGGCGACGGCCGCCGTACCCGTGCGCCGACGGCCGTCCTCGCGCCCCGCTCCCGCAGGCGATGCGGATCGGCGGCGCGACACGCTCGCCATGTGGTGGGCCACCCTGGCGGGGATTGTGTTGGTTGGCGCCATTTCGTTCGTGCTGGTCGCGCCCAACGGGTTGGCCGAGTGGTTCCCCGCGCAGGCGACCACGGCAACGCCGGCGGCGGCTGTTCCGCCCTCCGCGCCGTTGCCGCTGCCGTCGCCGACGGAGGCCTACTTGTCGCAGGCGCGATCGCTGTTTGCCGGCGGTAAACTCCGCGACGCCTCGAGAGCTCTTGACCGTGTGCCGGTGGGTGACGCGCTCCGGCCCGACGCCGAACGGCTCCGTGCTGACATTCAACGCGAACTCCTGGCGGTGGCCGGCGCCGAAAGGTCATCGGCGTCGTCTGCGTCCGTTCCCGTGACGTCACCCAAAGAATGAAGTGTCCGAAATGCGGTTATCTCGGCTTTGAGACCACCGACCGTTGCCGGAACTGTCAGTACGATTTCTCGCTTACGCCGTTTGCGTCAGAACCTGAGCTGGCGCTGCACGGCAGCGATCACCAGCCAGAACGCGCCATCGACTTCGAGCTGCCGCCGATCAGGCGGCAAACCGACAAGTTGAGCGCCACCGCACTCGACCTGGATCGATTGTTCGGAACGCCGGAGCCGGCGCGCACCGTGGCGCCGGATCCCGGGGTGTTCGTTCTGCCGCCACCTCCAGAAGTGGTGGAGGCTCCGTGCGCACCGGTCATGTCAGTGGAACCAGTGCCCGAACCGTCCTTCCTGCCCGAACCGATGATCGATCCGGCGCTTGAACCCGTGCTTGAGTCGGCGGCGCCGGAGATCGTTCCGGAGCCGGAGCCGACGATCGAGCCGGAGCCTCCGATGCCTTCGGAGCGGGCGACCGGCCCGCTGTCGGAGCCGGAACTCGATCCCGCGCCCGTACGGATCGAGCCCAGCCCCACCGATGACGGCGCCTTGCCGTTTTACGATGCGCCTCTCGTCCCTCCGCCGGCCGCGCGTCCGCCGCTGGCGGTTCGCCGCTCGACGCCCGAACTACCGCGCAATCGGCCGCGCACCACGCGGCCGGTGAGGATTGACGCCCTCAATCTCGAGGCGGCCGTCCCGCAGAAGACCGCCGACACCGCCAGGGATGCCACCGAGACGGTGGCATCGTTGATGGAGGCGCCGTCGCTCGGCGTTCGTGTCGGCGCCGGGCTGATCGATCTGCTGTTGCTGCTTGGCGTCGACGTGGCGGTGTTGTTCCTCACGCTGCGCGTCACCGGTCTGCAGAACACCGTGGAGGATCTGCGCGTTCTGCCGCCAGCGCCGTTGGTGGGATTCCTGGCGCTGCTCGCGTTCGGCTACGTGGCGGCATTCACGGTAGCCGGCGGGCAGACGATTGGCAAGATGATCCTCGGCCTGCGAGTGATCGGCGACGATGGCCGGCCGGTGGATACGACGGGTGGCATGCTCCGCGCGCTGGGATGCATGCTGGTGCCCATCACGCTCGGCCTTTCGTACCTGCCGGTGCTGTTCACGAGCGAGCATCGCGCGCTGCACGATCGCCTCGCCGGCACGCGGGTCGTCCGAGAACAATGAAACCGCTGGCGGTCTTCGTGGCCAGTTTCGGCTACGTTGGCTACTTTCCGTTTGCGCCCGGCACCGCGGGTTCCCTGGCGGCGCTGGCGTTGTTCGCATTCGTACGCTGGATCGGCGTGCCGTGGATCGAGCTGGCGACGATTGCTGCAGTCGCGGCGGCTGGTGTCTGGGCCGCGCACGGGACCGAGCGTGCGCTCGGCCGCAAGGATCCCGGCATCGTGGTGATCGACGAAGTCCTGGGCATGCTGATGACGCTGGCGCTGCTGCCGGTGTCATTGGCGGGCGTGGCGGTGGGCTTCCTGCTGTTCCGCCTGTTCGATGTCATCAAGCCGTATCCGGCGGCACAACTCGAGCACGTCCACGGCGGCATTGGCATCATGGCTGACGATGCGGTCGCCGGTTTGTACGCCTATCTCGTGCTGCGCGGGCTGATGTGGGTCGTGCCGTCATGGCTGACAGTCTGACCGCCGCGATCATTGCCGTCGGCAGCGAGCTGCTGACGCCGCACAAGACCGACACCAACTCGCTCGTGATCTCGGAAGTCCTCAACGATCTCGGCATCGCCGTTGGCTTCAAGAGCGTGGTTGGCGACAGCCGCGACGAACTGACGGCGCACCTGTCCCATGCCATGGCCCGTCACACGATCGTGATCTTGTGCGGCGGCCTGGGACCGACCGACGACGATCTGACGCGGGACGTCGTTGCCGAATTGCTGCGGCTGCCGATGGATGAGGACCCTGGAATCGTCGCCGCCATGCAGAAACGGTTCGCGGCGCGGGGCTGGAAGATGCCGGAGGTGAATCGCCGGCAGGCGCAGGTGCCGCGAGGGGCGGCGGTCCTGGAGAACCCGCACGGGACCGCGCCGGGTTTGTGGCTGGAAACGGGCCACCACCAGCTGGCGCTGCTGCCGGGGCCGCCGCGCGAAATGAAGCCGATGATGGACGGCGCCGTGCGTCAGCGTCTGGCTGCTGTCGCCGGCGGCGTGCGGTTGCATCGCCGGCTGGTTCGCGTCGCCGGGAAGGGTGAATCCGCCGTAGAGGAGATCGTGCAGCCGATCTATTCACAGTGGGTGCAGCGGCCCCCGCGCATCGAAACGACGATCCTGGCCGGACTGGGCCAGGTGGAACTGCACCTGGTCACGCAGTCTGTTGATGCAGCCGTCGCCAACGCGGCGCTTGACCGAGCCGTCGCACAACTGGCCGACGCGCTCGGCCACGATCTCGTCAGCATCGATGGCACGGTGCTCGAAGCGGTGGTGGGCGGTCTGCTGCGGCAGCGCGGGTGGTGGGTGGCGTTTGCGGAGTCGTGCACGGGCGGACTGGCGACGTCGCGCATGACGGACATCGCCGGCAGCTCCGAGTACGTCGAGCGCAGCATCGTCGCGTACAGCAACCGCGCGAAGATCGAGCTGCTCGATGTGCCGGAGTCGTTGATCAGGGAGCATGGCGCCGTCAGCGAGGCGGTGGCGGCCGCGATGGCGGCCGGCATTCGGCGGCGAGCCCAGGTCAACGCCGGCATTGGCATCACCGGCATTGCCGGACCCGGGGGCGGCAGCGAACGGAAGCCGGTGGGGACGGTGTGCATCGCGGTTGACGCGGGCGAGTCCAGCGTCAGGACGTTCACGTTCCCCGGCGGCCGCGACATGGTGAAGCACCTGGCGGCCACCTGGGCGATCGACATGCTGCGGCGCTGGTTGATCAAGTCCTTGCCATGAGGGTCTTCGTCGCCGTGGATGTGGGCGATGCCGTGCGACGGGAGGCGAGCCGCGTCATTACCGCACTCACCGGCAAGCTGGAGGCCTCGACCAGGCCGCCGAAAGTGACCTGGGTCAAGCCGGAGGCGCTGCACGTGACGATCCGGTTCATTGGCGAAGTTGATGAGGCGCGCATCGATGATCTGACGCGCCGGCTTTCGCCACCGATTGCGATCCCAGCATTCGAGGTGCAGTGGCGCGGCATCGGCACGTTCCCGAACAACCGGCATCCGCGGGCGCTATGGCTCGGCGTGATCGACGGCGCCGCATCGCTGGCGCAGCTTGAGGCGGAGGTCTCACGACGCCTGTCGGGCGGCGCGTTCGAAATGGACGGCCGCGCGCTGTTGCCACACCTGACGCTGGGGCGGGTCAGGATGGCCGGCGTCGGTGTCGACTGGCCGAAGCTGCTCCAGTCGTGCGACGTGACGCATGCCGTGTCGCGGATCGACCGCGTGTCGCTGTATCAGAGCAGACTGTCGCAACAGGGCCCGCACTATACTGACCTGGTGAGCGCACCGCTTGGGGCCTGAACTGCTCCCATCGCTGGCGATTGGTTATCTGGTTGGCTCGCTGCCGATCGGCTACCTGGTTGCGCAAGGCGCTGGTGGGATCGATCTGAGACGCGTCGGCAGCGGCAATGTCGGCGCCACCAACGTCTATCGCACCGCGGGACTGCGCGCCGCGATCACGGTGATGATCGCGGACATGGCCAAGGGCGCCGTTGCGGTACTGGTGAGCGGTGGCGGCGCCGACGCCGTGGCTGCCGGCGTTGGTGCGGTCGCCGGTCACATTTATCCCGTGTGGTTGGGGTTTCGTGGCGGCAAAGGCGTGGCCACGGCCAGCGGGGTCTTCGGGGTGCTGTCACCGCTGCCGACGCTGGTGGCTGCGGCGGCGTTTGTCGCCATCGTGGCGAGAACGCGCTTGGTGTCGCTTGGATCGATCGTGGCGTCCATCGTGCTGCCGCTGGTCGAGTGGTCCGTGCCGGGCGGTCGCGCCATTGACATCGGTGTCACGATCGTCGCGATGTTGATCCTCTTTCGGCATCGCAGCAACGTGACGCGGCTGTGGGCGGGCACCGAACGGGCATTGGGAGCATGAGCCAGCGCATCGGCGTGATTGGATCGGGCAGTTGGGGCACCGCACTGGCCGTGCACCTGGCGCACACGGGCCACGAGGTACGCCTTTGGGCGCGCGACAGCAGCCTGGCCTCGAGCATGGCCGCCCGCCGCGAGAACGCCACCTATCTACCAGGCGTGGTCTTGCCTGCGGCGTTGTCTCCCACGTCGGACCTCGCCGCGACGCTCGACGCGGCGCAGTTTGTGGTGATCGCCGTGCCGTCCCATGGTGTGAGGGAGGTCTGCAGGGCTGCCGGCGCCTCCTTCCCGCGTGGCTGCGCAATCGTCAGTGCCACCAAGGGCCTCGAAGCGGGCTCACTGCTGCGGATGTCGCAGGTGCTTCGCGAGGAACTGCGCGAGGCGGGTGAGATCGTCGTCTTGTCGGGGCCGAGTTTTGCGAGCGAGCTGGCGCGCACGCAGCCGACCGCGATTGTCGCCGCCGGCGAGTCGCCGATCGTCGTGGAGGCCGTGATGGCCCACTTCCGCTCGCCGGCGCTGCGTTTGTACGGCAGCGGGGACGTGGTGGGCGTAGAGCTGGGCGGCGCGCTGAAGAACATCATTGCCATTGCCGCGGGTGTCGTCGAGGGGCTTGGCGCGGGGCACAACGCCCTGGCGGCGCTGATTACCCGAGGCCTTGCAGAGCTGTCGCGCCTGGCGGTGGCGGCCGGTGCCCAACCGGCCACGCTGGCGGGGCTGGCGGGCCTTGGCGATCTCGTACTGACCTGCACGGGGGACCTGAGCCGCAATCGCCAGGTCGGCATCGCACTGGCGAAGGGCCAGTCGCTGACGCAGATTCTGTCGAATATGAAAATGGTCGCGGAAGGCGTTCGGACCACCGAGGCCGCACTGGCCTTGAGCGCTCGCCACGGCATTGAGCTGCCGATCGCTTGCGAAATGGCTGAAGTGCTCGCCGGCCGCACCGATCCGCAGTCGGCGATCCGCAACCTGATGGGCCGCAAGCAGAAACTCGAACACGCGTGAGCAGGCCCCCGGGCCTCCGGGCCTCCAGGCATACAGTTCCATGGGCATATTCGACAAACTCAAGGCGGGGCTGCAGAAGACCACACGGCAGTTGCGGGATGGTCTCGATCGTCTTGATGAAATGGTGGGTCTTGGCGGTCTATCTGAGACGCGCACCCGCGAGATTGACGTTGATACCGCCGACACACTCGAGGAGATCCTGTTGATGGCCGACGTCGGTGTTGCGGCCAGCGGCGAGATCGTCCAATCTGTCGGCAGGCGCCAGCGGCGGGGGGAGAGCCTCCGGGACCTCGTCAAGCAGGAGATGCTGCGCATTCTGGAGTCCTCGAACGCGCCGATTGCGATCACCAGCAAGCCGCATGTGGCGCTGATAGTCGGGGTCAACGGCGTCGGGAAGACAACGACGATCGGCAAGCTGGCAAACCAACTGAAGGGCGAGGGACGGGCGGTGCTGATCTGTGCGGCGGATACGTTCCGTGCGGCGGCCGTCGACCAATTGCAGATCTGGGCCGACCGGGCGGGCGTTGGCATCGTCCGCGCCAGGGAGGGCTCGGATCCTGCCGCAGTCGTGTTCGATGCGATGACCGCGGCCAAGGCACGGCAACGCGACGTCGTGCTGGTCGACACGGCGGGCCGTCTGCATACGCGCGCCAACCTGATGAACGAGCTCGACAAGATTCGGCGCGTGGCGGGACGTGAGGTGCCGGGCGCGCCGCACGAAGTGCTGCTCGTGCTCGATGCGACGGTTGGACAGAACGGCCTGGCACAGGCGCGTGAGTTCACGAACGTGGCTGGTGTGACTGGGATCGTGCTCACCAAGCTGGATGGCACCGCGAAGGGCGGCATCGCCGTGGCCATCGCACACGACCTGAAGCTGCCGATTCGCTACGTCGGCGTCGGCGAAGGCGTCGACGACCTGCTGCCGTTTGCGCCGCGGGATTACGTGGACGCCATCTTTCTCGAGAAGTGGTAATCACGCCATGGTGACCGGCGCCGACTACATGCGGCGCGCGTTGTTTCACGCCGGCCGCGCGGCGGGCGTGACCACCCCGAACCCGCTGGTCGGCGCGGTGATTGTGTCACCCGATGGCGTGGTTGTCGGCCAGGGGCTGCACCCGCGAGCGGGTGAGCCGCACGCCGAAGTGTTTGCGCTCAACGACGCCGGTGAACGCGCCCGCGGCGCGACGATGTACGTCACCCTGGAGCCGTGTTGTCACACCGGACGCACTGGACCGTGCACGCGGAAGATCATTGCCGCCGGCATTGTCAGGGTGGTGGTGGCGATGCGGGATCCGAATCCGCTGGTCCACGGCAAGGGCATCGAAGAGCTGCGGGCCAGCGGCATCCAGGTTGAAGTCGGACTACTCGAGGAGGAGGCCGCCCGCCTCAATCGCGCCTTCGGCATTGTGCAGACCCAGGGCCGCCCGATGGTGATTGCCAAGGCCGCGATGAGCCGCGACTCGCGCATCGCCGCCGCGCCTGGAGTCCGGACCCAGCTGTCTTCGGCGGACGCCAATCGCCGGACGCAACGCCTGCGCGCGATGGTCGATGCCATCGGCGTCGGGTCTGGCACGGTGCTGGCCGACGACCCCATGCTCACGGTTCGGGAGTGTTTCCGGGCACGGCCGCTGGCGCGCGTCGTCTTCGACCGCCAGTTGCGCACTCCGTCAACGGCACGCCTGTTATCGACGCTCGATGCCGGGCCGGTCATAATACTGACGACGGCCGCTGCGGTCGGGCGACAAGCTGGCCGGGTGGCCGCATTGAAGGACGCGGGCGCTACGTTGATCGAAGGCACCGGCGAGCTGGCCGCCGATCTCCGCGCACTCGTGCAGCGTGATATCTCGACGCTGCTGCTGGAGGGGGGCGCCGTGATGCACGCCGCAGCCTGGCGGGCCGGTGTCATAGACCGCGTCCACGTGATCGTCGCGCCGGTGGAACTGGGTGAAAGCGGCCTCAGAGTGTTCGATGGGGTCGACGTGCCGGCGTCGGCGCTGAGTCCGGTAACGGTGGAGCAGCTCGGGCCGGACACGTGGATGGAGGCGGATGTTCACGGGCATCGTTGAGGCAACCGGCACACTGGCCGAGGTGAAAGGCACCGGCGGCGGCTATCGTGTGCGCATTCACACGCCGCTGGCCGGCACCGTGAAGATCGGTGACAGCCTGGCCGTGAATGGCGTCTGCCTGACGGTGGTCCTGATCGACGGTGAAGACGTCCTGGCGGATGTCGGTCCCGAGACCGCGCGCGTCACGACGTTCGGCGCCTCGCAGCGCGGACAGGTGGTCAACCTGGAGCGGCCCATGCGCAGCGATGGCCGACTCGACGGTCACTTCGTGACGGGACACGTCGATGGTCTCGGCCTCATCAAGGAGATCAGGCAGGAAGGCGAGTCGCGCTGGCTGACGATCGGGTTTCCGCCCGCGCTGGCGCCCTATTTCATTCGTAAGGGCTCGATCGCGGTGGATGGCATCAGCCTGACGGTAGCCGGCCTTGGCGAGCGGCAGTTCGACGTGATGATCATTCCGCATACACTGGGTCATACCACGTTGAAGAACCTGCGTATCGGCGACAAAGTCAACCTGGAATGCGACATGATCGGGAAGTACGTGGTCCGCGCGATGGAACTCAGAAGGCAGTAGCCACCGATGGCACAGAAGAAGACGCCGGGGCCGCAGAAGCCCCAGAAGACGCAGATCAGGATTGCCAGGGCCGCCGGCCCGTTTGCCGCCGTCGAGGACGCCGTCGCGGCGATTCGCCGCGGCGAGATGGTCATCGTCGTCGATGACGAGGATCGGGAGAACGAAGGCGACCTGACCATGGCGGCCGAGAAGGTGACGCCCGAGGCGATCAACTTCATGGCGAAGTACGGCCGCGGACTGATCTGCATGCCGATGACCGGTGAGCGGCTCGACCATCTCGAGATTCCGCTGATGGTCGAGAAGAACTCCACGCGCTTTGAGACGGCCTTTTGCGTGGCGATCGAGGCGAAGCGTGGCACCACCACCGGCATTTCGGCCGCGGATCGGGCGGCGACGATCAGGGCTGCGATTCATCCGAAGACCAAGCCATCTGACCTGGCGCGGCCCGGCCACATTCTTCCGCTGCGCGCCCGTGACGGCGGGGTGCTGGTTCGCGCCGGGCAGACGGAGGCGGCGGTCGATCTGTCGCGCCGTGCCGGCCTGGCGCCCGCCGGTGTGATTTGCGAAATCATGAACGACGACGGCACGATGGCGCGGGTGCCGGCGCTGACAAAGTTCGCCCGCAAGCACAAGCTGCTGATGATCACCATCGCGGATCTCATTCGCTACCGGATGAGGACCGAAGGCCTCGTCACGAAGGTGGCCGAAGCGGATCTGCCGACCGAGGTCGGCGCCTTCCGCATTCACGGCTTCGAAAGCCTGATCGACCAGGAAACGCACCTCGCGCTGGTGTGCGGCGACATCGGCAAGGGCGATGACGTTCTGGTCCGCGTCCACTCGAAGTGCCTGACCGGCGATGTGTTCCACTCGGCGCGTTGCGATTGCGGTTCGCAGCTCGAGGCTGCACTGCAGCAAATTGCACGGGCGGGCCGTGGAGTTCTGCTCTATCTGAACCAGGAGGGGCGGGGCATTGGCCTGGCCAACAAGCTTCGGGCCTATGCGCTGCAGGACCAGGGTTTCGATACCGTGGAAGCCAATGAGCGCCTCGGATTCAAAGCCGACCAGCGGGACTATGGAATCGGCGCGCAGATCCTGCGAAGCCTGGGGATCCGGTCCATGCGCCTGCTGACGAATAACCCACGTAAATTCGTAGGGTTACAGGGATACGGTTTGTCGGTATCAGAAACGCTGCCCCTCGAAATCCCGGCATCGGCGACCACCCGCAAGTACCTCAAAGTGAAGAAGGAAAAGCTCGGACATCGCCTCAAATCAGTGTAAGATAAGGGTTTGCGCGGAAGCGGCTCGTGGCTCTCCGTGTGACGCCCCTCGATGTTTGACGCGCTCAGCAATCGACTTCAGGACGTGTTCCAGTCCCTCAAGGGAGAGACACGTCTCACCGAGTCGACTGTAGAACGGGTGCTGGGCGAGATTCGCCTGGCGCTGCTCGAAGCGGACGTCAATTTCAAGGTCGTCAAGGCATTCATCGATCGCGTGCGCGATCGCGCGATGGAGGCGGAGGTCCAGAAGGGCCTCAACCCGTCGCAGCAGGTCATCAAGATCGTTCGTGATGAGCTGCTCGCGCTGTTCGGGGATGCCAAGGGCGGGCTCCGGGAGACCTCGGCGCGGCCGCGGGTGATCCTGATGCTCGGCCTGCAGGGGTCGGGCAAGACCACCACGACCGGCAAGCTCGCGAAGTGGCTGCAGAAGCAGGGGCGGCACCCGATCGTCGTTTCGACCGACGTGCGGCGCCCGGCGGCCATCCAGCAGCTGGCGATTGTGGCGCAGCAGGCGGGCGTGCGCGTGCACGACCCGGCCGGCCCGATGGATCCGGTGGCGCGCGCCAAGGGCGCGCTCGCCGAGGCCCGGGCCGTCGGCAACGACGTCGTGATTGTCGACACGGCGGGCCGCCTGCATATCGACGACGAGCTGATGAAGGAGCTGGTCGCGATCAAGGAGATTGCGGGGCCATCCGATCTGCTCTACGTCGCCGACGCGATGACGGGGCAGGACGCGATCAAGAGCGCGGGTGAGTTCAACGCGCAGATCGGCGTCACCGGCGTGGTCCTGACGAAGATCGACGGCGATGCGCGCGGGGGCGCGGCGCTGTCGGCGGTATCGGTGGTCGGCGTGCCGATTGCCTTCGTCGGCAGCGGCGAAAAGCTCGAGGACCTCGAGCCGTTCCACGCCGACCGGTTCGTGTCGCGCATGCTGGGCATGGGCGACGTGCTGACGCTGATCGAAAAGGCCGAAGAGGTCATCGATCAGGGTCAGGCCGAGAAGTTAGAAGCGAAGATCCGCAAGGGCGGGTTCACGCTGGAAGATTTTCGCAATCAGCTGCGGATGCTCAAGCGCATGGGCCCGCTGGACAAGATCCTGGGCATGCTGCCGGGTATGGGCGGCATGCAAGAGCTCGCGGGCCAGAAGCCCGACGAGCAGCAGCTGGGACGGATCGAGGCGATCATCAATTCGATGACGCCCGACGAGCGAAACCATGCCGACATCCTGGATGGCAGCCGGCGCAAGCGCATCGCAAGAGGCAGCGGCACCACGGTGGAGGACGTCAACCGGTTGCTGAAGCAGTTCGTCGAGATGCAGCGGATGTTGAAGATGGTGGGGCAGATGACGGGCGAACAGGTTGCTGCGCCGCCGAAGAAAAAGAAGAAGTCGGTGTTTGGATCGTTTAAGTAAACGTTAGTTGGCGGTTGGCAGTTCGCCGGTTGGCATGTGATTGCCAACTGGGGAATTGGGAATTGCCAACTGCGTCGTCGTTGTCACCCTTAAGCGCGGCCTCGTAGCGCCGCAAAGGACAGTCAGATGCTCGTCATTCGCATGCGACGGACCGGTTCCAAGAAGCGTCCGTTCTTCCGCGTCGTCATCTCCGAAGCCAGATCCAAGAAGGAAGGCGAGTTCATCGAAGTGCTCGGCTTCTACAATCCCCGCACCAAGCCGGCGGTCGTTGAAATCAACAAGGAGCGCATGGCCCACTGGATCAAGAACGGCGCGCGCCCGTCGGATTCGGTGCGCACGCTGCTGAAGGGTCACCTCACGAAGGATCGCGCCAGTGTCGACGCGCCCGTGACGGCTGAGCCGACCGCGCCGCAGGCATAGGCTCGTTAGGAGACGTTGTGGCAGCGGATCTGAAGGGACTCATCGAGACGGTTGCGAAGGCGCTGGCGGATCATCCCGATTCGGTCAGCGTTCGCGAGTCGGAGCGTCGCGGCGGCACGGTGTTCGAGCTGCAGGTTGCGGCCTCGGATCTCGGCCGCGTCATCGGCCGGCAGGGCCGCACGGCGGCGGCGTTACGGACGCTGCTGTCGAGCGCGGTGGACGACGATCGCCGCGTCAGCCTCGACATTCGCGACACGTCCGGCGGACGGTAGCGCGATGGACAGCTGGGACGACGCAGTGCTGGTAGGCGTCGTGGCCCGGACGCACGGCAACAAGGGAGAAGTGGTCGTCAATCCCGAGACCGATTTCCCGGAGAACCGTTTCCACCGCGGCGTGCAGTTGATGACGCGCCGCAGAGACGGCAGCCCGGCGACCCTGGAGGTCGCCACGATGCGGATGCACCAGGGACGGCCGGTGATCCTGTTCAGGGGCATTGCGTCGATGAACGACGCGGAGCTGCTGGCGGGATTGGAGTTGCGAGTTTGTGAACGTGATCTCGAGGACAACGTCCTCGGGGATGGTGAGTACTACCACCGCGACCTGATCGGCTGCGACGTCGTGACGGGCGGTGGGGATGCGATCGGCACAGTCACGGCGGTGGAGGGCGATGGCGCGGCCACGCGGTTCGTGGTGCGGAGCAGTCGTGGCGAAGTGCTGATTCCGTTTGCTGATGAGATCTGCACGGTGGATATCGAGGCGAAACGCATCACGGTCAGGCCACCAGAGGGCTTGCTGGATGTGAACGGGCAATGGCGGTGAAGATCGACGTCGTCACGATCTTTCCGCACATGATCGAAGCGGGTCTCGCCGAGGGCGTGGTCGGGCGCGCGAGGATCGCGGGGCGGCTGGACATCGTCGTCCACGACTTGCGCGACTTCACGACGGACCGGCATCGCGTCGTGGACGACGTGCCGTTCGGCGGCGGACCGGGCATGGTGATGAAGCCCGAGCCGTTCTTCGCGGCGATGCGCGCGATTCGCGCCTCGCGCGGCGAGCCGGAGGTGGTGGCGCTGCTGTCGCCGGCCGGCGACCGATTGACGCAGGACGGGGCGCGGCGGCTGTCGGGCAACCGTCATCTCGTGCTGCTGTGCGGCCGATATGAAGGGATTGACGAGCGGGTGCGTGAAGCGCTGGTGACCGAGGAGATTTCGATCGGCGACTACGTGCTGTCCGGCGGCGAGGTGCCGGCCCTGGCAGTCATCGACGCGGTGGGGCGGCTGGTGCCGGGCGTCGTGGGCGACGATCAATCGGTGGAAGGAGATTCGTTTACGCGCGGGTTGTTGGATTACCCGCACTACACGAGACCGGCGGAATACGAGGGGCGGCGTGTTCCCGAGGTGCTGATGTCGGGACACCACGCCGAGATTCGTCGCTGGCGCCGCGAGGCGGCGCTGCAGCGAACGGTAGAGCGGCGGCCGGATCTGCTGCCCACGGCCACGCTCGACGCTGACGAGCGAGAGTGGTTGGAACGGGCCGATAGGCCGATCGGCGAATAGGCCAATAGGAGTACGTCATGACTGCGATGGAGTTGGTAGAGAAGGCGCAACTGACCAAGCGGCCCCGCATGAAGGCGGGCGACACGGTGAAGGTGCACGTGCGCGTCAAGGAAGGTGACAAGGAACGCATCCAGATCTTCGAGGGTGTGGTGATTGGCCTTCGCCGTGGCGGCAACCGCGCGACCTTCACCGTGCGCAAGGTGTCGTTCAGCCAGGGGGTTGAGCGCATCTTCCCGCTGCACTCGCCGACCATCTCGAAGGTGGAGATCGTGCGCTCGGCCAAGGTGCGGCGCGCGAAGCTGTACTTCCTGCGCGACCTGAAAGGCAAGGCCGCCCGCATGAAGGAAGTCAAGAAGACCAACTAGGTCCCGCCGTCGCTCGCGGAGCGGGCGCAGGCGGATGCCTCAGTGCCAAAGGTCTCAGCACGACGGAACATCGAAAACAGCCTGCACCGCTACGGCTTCGTGGCGGTTGCAGGGGTTGACGAAGTCGGCCGCGGCTGCCTGGCCGGCCCGGTGATGGCCGGTGCCGTCATCCTGCATCCCGAGCGGCGTATCAAGGGCCTCGCCGATTCGAAAGCCTGCACGCTCGCGCAACGCGAGCGCCTCTACGACGAGATCTGCCTTAAATGTGTCTCGTGGGCGGTTGTGTCCATCGAGACCGACGAAATCGATCGCATCAACATTCACCAGGCGACCTTGCAGGCCATGCACCGCGCGGTGCTGTCGCTGGCGCCGCTGCCGGATGCCGTTTTGGTAGATGCGTTCCGAATTCCGTCATTGCCGATGGCGCAGCGTGGAGTGATTGGCGGCGATCGCCGCGCCTCTGCCATTGCGGCGGCCTCGATCGTGGCGAAAGTGACGCGGGATCGATTGATGCAGGTGTTGCACGAGGCTGACCCCCGGTACGGGTTCGACCGACATAAGGGGTACGCAACGGCGGAGCACCTTTCGGCAGTCGCACGGTTTGGCTATTCGCCACAGCACCGGCGCACGTTCCGACCGGCGACCCTGTTTGATACCATTGACTAAAGAGCAGTTACTGTGTCGCCGTTCGATCGTGAAGCCGCGCTAAAGGCGGCGGAAAACACCCTCACACTCGGCAAGGTCGATGCGGCCATCGCCGAGTATGCGAAGATCGCCGAAGCGCAGCCGCCCGATTGGAACAGCGCCAGCACGCTCGGCGACCTGTGCGTGCGCTCGAACAGGCTCGAGAGGGGCCTCGAGCAGTACACCCGGATCGCCGATCATCTGGCCGCCGGTGGCGCCGGCGGGCATGAAATCGACCTGACGGACTTGCTGGCTGAACCCGCACCTGCTGCTGCGTCGGCGGACACGGCATTGCCGCCGACACCGCCGCCCCCGCGGTCGCTCGACCAGGTCTTCAGAGGAATCGGCGACAAATCCAGCCGCGCCTCATCCGAGGAGGCCGCGGCCGAACAATACCGCCTCGCCCTGACCTATCACGAGATGGGCATGGTGGGCGAGGATTGCAGGGCATTGGCGGTGTTCGTGGAGCTGGAATCGGAATCGGGCGGCTATCTTGACGTCGCGGGACAAATCGAGCGGCTCTCCAAAGCGCTGGCGCGAGGCTGAGCTCTGTTCAGGAAGCTCCTTTTTATCGCCCTGCTGTTCGAGTCAGGCCTGCTCCTGGTGCTGATTCCGTGGTCCGCGTTCTGGGATCGCAACTACTTCTTTGAAGGCTCGTCGTTGCTGGCCCCGGTGTTTACCAGCAACTACATGCGGGGTGCCGTTACCGGGCTCGGATTGCTGAACGTCTGGGCCGCACTGGGCGAGCTTGGCGACGCGTTCATCGGCCGGGGGAACCGGCCCTGCGACCCTCCCCAATGATCTGCCTGGTTACCGATCGCCGGCGGCTTGCTACGGCGATCGGCCTGCCGCCCTGGGAGTGGGATAGGGCGCTTGTCCAACAGGTCGAGGCCGCGTGCGATGCAGGTGTGGACATGGTCCAGGTGCGCGAGCCCGACTTGAAAACTGCTGACCTTATGGCGCTTGTCCGATCCCTGGTCAACGTGGCCGCTGGCACCGGCTCGAAGGTTCTGGTTAACGACCGACTCGACGTTGCGCTGGCGGCTCACGCTTCGGGCGTTCACCTCAAGGAGTCTGGCTTTCCGGCGCAGCCGGTTCGGCAGATGGTCCCGCAGGGATTCCTCATCGGATGCTCGGTACACTCGGCCGACGCGGCGGCCGCAAGGAGAATGGCCGACTACTTGATTGCCGGGACGGTTCTGCCTACCGCATCCAAGACAGGCGTCGAGCACCTGGGAGAGAACGGGTTGCAAGCGATCGTGCGCGCCGCGGAAGGCGTGCCGGTGCTTGGCATTGGTGGACTGGGCATCCCATCGGTTCCGCTGCTGACGTCTGCCGGCGCCGTCGGTCTGGCGGCCGTCGGCGCATTCATACCGGCAGCGGGTGAGCCGCTTCCAGCGTTTGTTCAGAAACGTGTCACCGACCTTCGATTCGCGCTTGAATCGGCGTCTCCGCACACCTAAGATTGTCGCTCTGTCGCTGCACGATAAGACAATTCTGTGAAACAACCAACGCAAGAACGTCCGTGACTGTGGCTCACCGCCGTACGCTCGATCCGGCAACGCGTCTGCGCGATGCTCGCGAAAGTAGGGGGCTGTCGCTGCGACAGGTGGCTGACGCTACCAAGCTATCCGTCCGCGCGCTCGAATCGCTCGAGCACGGCAATTTGTCCGAATTGCCGGAGGACCTGTATCGCCGCTCGATCGTGCGCGCGGTCTCGCGCGGAGTTGAATTGGATCCGGAGCAACTGCTCAGGGTGTGTTCATCGCTGACGCCGGACGTCCTGCCTGCGGCGCCGGTGGTGGTGAGGGCCGAGCCGCAGGCCGCGACCGGGGTCAACCGCATGTTGACGCTCGCCGGCGCGGTGCTGCCGCTCTTGGCCGGCACCCTCTATTTCGGCGCGCCCGGTGACGTCCTGTCCGCCCGCATCGGCCGCGACGATGATCAGGACTTCCTCGTCCGCTACTAATGGCATCCGGCTACGCGACACCGATGTTGGACTTCTTCCGGCGCGGTGAAGTGGCGCGCGACGTTCGCCTGATGGCTGCGCAGGGGGCGCTGGCGCCGCGCGCGCTGGAGCAGTTGGGCATCCTCGTGGTCCTGACCTCCGACACCGATCCCCTGATTCGCGAGACCACGGAAGGCACGCTGAAGCTGCTGCCCGACGCTGTGCTGGCCAGTGTCATCGCACGCTCGGATGTGCCGACCGACATTCGCGAGTTTTTCTACCGCCGCGGCGTTCCGGCTGGAGCGGCTCCCGCGCCGGATTCCGACGACCCGCTGCTCGATACCGACGAGAGCGGAGTCGAGCTGGAGGGCACTGCGACGGCAGAGAAGCCGCTCACCTTCCAGCAGCGGCTGATTGACATGACGGTGCCTGAAAAGGTGAGATGCGCCACCAAAGGGACGCGCGAAATGCGGGCGATTTTGATTCGCGATCCCAACCGCATGGTCGCGGCGGCGGTACTGAGCTGCCCCAAGGTCAATGACGCCGAGGTCGAGGCGTACGCGAAAATGGGCAACGTGTCGGAGGAGATTCTGCGGACGATTGCGACCACTCGCGCCTGGACGAAGAACTACGCGACGCTGCTGGCGCTGGTCAAGAACGCCAAGACGCCGCTGGCGCTCAGCATGAACATGCTGGCGCGGCTCAACGAGTCCGACGTGAAGAAGGTTTCGACGGACCGGAACGTGCCGGACGCGCTTCGGATCGCCGCCCGGAAGCGGGTGGTCGGGGTCCGCTAGCCGAAGGCGCGGGTTTCAAGACCCGCCATTCGGCGCGCATTTCGGTCAAGCCGTGGATGTAGACCGCAACCCGGTCGCGTTCATGTTCCTCAGGGATCGTCTTGAGCAGGTCGAGCGCGCGCTCCAGGTCCTTCTGAATCGTCGCCTTGGTGGCGGCGTAGTAGAGCTTCTTGATCGCGGCGGCGGCGTCCATAAATGGAAAGTATAGGGGCTTAAGGGCTGAGGGGCTTAGGGGCTGACGGTTTCTTCGGAGCGGCTGTCTGAATCCCTTGAGCGGCAGCGTGTTCAGCACATCGTCTTTGGTGAGCCAGCCGCGCCGGGCCCGTCTTCATGCCTCGAGGCTCTCACGGCCGTCAGACGACGTGGTGTGCATGTGCAGGTCGCCCCTGAGGTCCGCGCGCATGATCAGGCGAGGCAGCGTCTTGTCGGCTGCGGCATCAACCTCGCCGCGATGCTCACGCATCGCCGGCTCGATGTGGGCAAGACCGAGGGCCTGGTAGATCGACTCTTCGGTCGTGCCGGCGATTGACTTCTCGTCGGCGTCGAACAGCCCGTACTCGTTGAGCTTCCACCCACGCTCGAGCGCGCGGTCGCGAAGCGCGATGTTATGCGCCTTGGAGCCGGTGAAGTACTGTGTGGCCCTGGGACTGTCTGCGCTTTCTGTGGCGAGGAGGTCGAGGTCGCCGCTTGTGTCCGAGCCACGGCGAACACTCCCGACGGTCGAGATATCCGCGTTCGGCACGTGTTCCTTCAGGTGGGAAACGATGGCGTCAGCGATCTCGGTGGCGCGGGACAGCAAGTGCCGGCCGGCGAATCGCTGGCGTTCCTCGATCGCCTGCAGGATCAGCTGTGCCTTCCTGCCGCCCATGCCTGTGATGCCGCCGAGGCGTCCCGCTCTCGCTGCGGTCGCGAGATCCTCCAGGCTCGTCACGCCCAATTCCCAAAACAGCACGGCGACCGTCTTCGGGCCGACGCCTTGCAGCCGCATCACGTCGAGCAGGGTTGCCGGGAACTCGGTCAGCAGCTCCCGGTGAATCGCGCAGTCGCCGGTCAGCGTGATCTCGCGGATCCATTCGGCGAGGTCTCTGCCGATGCCGCTCCAGCCACGAAGCCCGGCTTCGTCCAGTGACGAGACGGCCTCGGCGGCGTTGCGATACGCGCGGATCTTGAAAGGCTTGTCGCCCTTCAGCTCGAGCAGATCGGCGATCTCGAACAGCGTTTGCGCCACCGACGTGTTGTCGAGCGGCGACGGCAGATTGGCGGTCATCCCCGGGTCACGTCGAGCCCGGTGGTCTCAATGTGGAAGTCGAGGATGCGCGCGCCACCGTCGGCGAGCGTGTCGCGCACCGCGGGGACATGCTTCGGCGGTGCGAGCACGAACAGGCATCCGCCGCCGCCCGCGCCGCACACCTTCGCGGCGGTCGCGCCTGCAGCCGTGGCGCGGGCGATTAGCGTCTCGATGGCGGGCGTGGTCACGCCCGGCGCCAGGCGCTTCCGGTTCTCCCACTCGGTCGTGAGCGCCTTCCCTGTGGCGTCCCAGTCGCCGCGTGTCAGCGCGTCACGCATGGCCGCGGCGATGTCGCGAATCCGTTCGAAGCAGTCGAAGATGTGCTGGTCGCCGTCGATGTGGCGCTTGGTGATCTCCCAGTTGTTGGTCCCGGAGTTGCGCGGCTCGCCGGTGTAGCAGAGCACGATGCGGCGCTCAAGCTCCCGGGCGTCGACATCGAGCGCCACCCGGCGTGGCTGGCCGGCCTCGAGTTCGACGGCGGCAATCCCGCCGTACAGCGCGGGGCGGTAGTCCTGGAGCCCGGTTGGCACCCCGATGACCTGGGCCTCGACGTCCTTGGCGATGTCGAGCAGCGCTTCGCCCTCGATGTCCTGGTTGGTATAGGCCGCCAGCGCGCCGCACACCGCCACGTTCAGCGCCGAGGAGCCGGCAATGCCGGCCCCGGCGGGCGATTCGGCCTTGGTCGTCAACCGAATGCCGCTCACGCCGAAGCGGTGCGCGAGCTTGGCCAGCAGCGGCAGCGTGTTGTCATGCGGCAGCTGATCGAACGACAGCCGTGCCTGCTTGCCGATGTCTTCGGCGGCAAGCTCGATGCCGTCGTCGGGTCGCCCCTCAATCCAGGCGCGCGCCCGCAGGCTGATGGCGGCGTTGAGCGTCTGTGCGCCGGCGTGAAAGAGATAGAGGGGCCAGATGTCGATGGTGCCGCCGGCCAGGTCGATTCGCGTGGGCGCTGACGCCGAGATTCGCACGACGCAATTATAATTCTCGAACACCGATGCCTTTGGCGACGCGACGCGACATTGGACAGTACCTGATTGGCAGCATGCCGGGCACCAGCATTCCGGTCGAGTTGCGATCGCTGGCACGTGAATTCGACCTCGGCGGCGTGATTCTGTTCAGCCGTAACATCGAGGCCCCCGAGCAGGTGGCCGAGCTGGCAGCCGAGAGTGAGACGCTCGGCCGCACCCAGCCCGCCTGGGTCAGCGTCGACCAGGAAGGCGGGCGGGTGGCGCGCTTGAAGGAGCCGTTCACGAAGTGGCCGCCAATGGCGACCTTGGGACGGGCTGGGAAGCAAGCAGAGGCCCTCGCCGAGCGATTCGCAAAGGCGCTCGCGCATGAACTGCTGGCTGTCGGCATCACCCTCGACTACGCGCCAGTGCTCGACATCCACAGCAACCCAAAGAATCCCGTCATTGGCGACCGGGCCCTTGCTGAGCGGGCAGAGGATGTCGCCAGGCTGGGGCGCGTGATCATCCGCGCTTTGCAGGACGCCGGATTGGCCGCGTGCGGCAAGCATTTTCCCGGTCACGGTGACACGAGCACCGATTCTCACTTCGAGTTGCCGCTGGTCGAGCACGCGCCTGACCGGCTGCGGGCGATCGAGTTCGAGCCGTTCCGCGCCGCGGTCGGGGAGGAGGTGGCGTTCATCATGACGGCGCACGTGCTGGTGCCGTCGCTCGACGAGACGCGGCCGGCCACCTTGTCGCCGGCAATCGTCCAGACACTCCTGCGCGAGGAGCTGAAATACGACGGCGTGATCCTGAGCGACGATCTCGAGATGAAGGCCGTCAGCGCGCAGTACCCGGTGCCCGAGAGCGCTGTCGAAGCCATCAAGGCGGGATGTGATGGCCTGCTGATTTGCAGCGGCGATCCGGATCTCCAGGCGCGGACGCTTGAAGCGTTGGTGCGCGCCGTCGAGTCGGGTGTCATTCCGGCGAAGCGCCACGATGACGCATTCGCCCGGCTGAAACGCGCCAAGCAGCGCTTCCTGCTCGGCGAACGCCCTGGGCCGTCTGCGCGCATCAAGGCGATGAAGGGCGTGCTCGGCAAGGAAGAGCATCAGCTGGTTGCCGCCGAGATGGCGGCGTATTTGTGAAGAGACTTCGTCGCCTGCGGTCCGGCGATCGCATTGCCCTGGTGGCGCCGGCGAGCTCCTTCCCGCACGATGAGGTGGCGGCCGGTGTCGCCGAGTTGTCGCGCCTCGGATTCGAGGCCATCTACGACGACTCGATTTTCGAGAAGGAACGGTTCGTCGCCGGTTCAGTCGAGACGCGGGTACGCGCCATTCATAGAGCCTGGCAAGACCCGTCGATTGCGGCGCTGATGGCCATGCGCGGAGGCTACGGGAGCGCGCAGCTGCTGCCGTTCTTGGAGCCCGGGATTCTTATCGAGAACCGCAAAGCCTTGGTCGGCTACAGCGATCTCACCGCGCTGTTGAATCTGTATCTTCGAAACGGCCTCGTCGCCATTCATGGGCCGATGGTCGATCGACGGCTGTCGAAGGGGCCATTGGCCTACGACGAGGTGTCGTTCCGCAAGGTCATGATGCAGGCCGAGCCGGCCGGCGACTTCACGCCAATGCAGCTCGAGGTGCTTCATCCCGGTATCGCGCGCGGCGTGTTGCTCGGCGGCACGCTCACGCAGCTGTCCGTATCGTTGGGAACGCCGTGGGCGTGTGATCCGCCGGCCGGCAGCGTGTTCTTCATCGAAGACATCGGGGAGCGTCCCTATCGTATCCACCGCATGTTGAACCAGCTCGCGCAGGGCGGGATGTTTGCACAGGCGGCTGCGTTGATCTTTGGCGAGTTCCCGGGCTGCACGGAACCCTCGGGAGATCCTCAGATCAGGGATGTGCTGCGAGACTTTACGATGGACTTCGGCGGTCCGGTGTTGTTCAACTTCCCGTCGGGCCATACCAGCGGCGCGACGTGGACCTTGCCGTTCGGCGTTGAGGTCGAAGTCGTCTCCAGCCCTGTTCCGACCGTGCGCATTCTCGAGCCGGCCGTCGAGTAGCCAACAAGCCTTTCGCCTCGTGTCTCTGTCGCTTACCCCTTGACCGCGAATAGCGGCGGGTGCTGGACCCCGGCCGCCGAGCGCTCTTGCCACGCCTTCGCCAGGGCGATCAAGTCGCCCTCCCGATACAAGTGGCCGGAGAACATCACGCCGGCCGGCGATCCGTTCGACTTGATGCCGTTGGGCACGGCGATCGAGGGATGTCCGGTCAGGCTCATCACCGGATTCAGACTGGTACGCGAGTCAAGCGTCAGCGACGTAAACATCACGGCGTCAACCGCATCCATGGCGCGCCCGACCTCCTGCATGATTGCGGCGCGCCGCCGATTGGCCTGCAGGTAATCGACCGCCGTCACCAACTGGCACGCGCGCAGGTATCGGCTGGTGCGAGGCCGCAGGCCCTTGTGCTGTCCCGAGCGAGTCAGGCTATCGAACGCGGCCGCACGTTCCACGTACTCAATGAAGTAGCTGAGGTCGCCGCTGGGGAAGGTCAATGGCTGCACGGTGCACCCCAGTTGCTCGAGCATGGTGAGCGCTCGGCCGTTGTTGGCGCGCTGGTCGGCATCCGTCTCTGCTTCAAGCATCGCCGGCACGTAGCCGATGCGCTTGGGATGGCGTCCGCGAGTCGCGTCCCACGTGACCGGCGCATCCCGCACCGCCAGATCGCGGTGATCGGCGCCCGCAATGGCGCGCAACACGATGGCGCAGTCTTCCGCGTGCCGGCACATTGGACCAATCTTGTCGAGCGTGGTGCCGGCTGCCATCACGCCGTAGCGGCTGACGCGGCCAAAGGTGGGCCGAAGGCCGACAATGCCACAGCGGACAGCGGGGGAGAGAATGGAGCCGCCGGTGTCGGTGCCGATGGCGAACGCCACCAGGCCGGCCGCGGTGGCCGCACCCGATCCCGCGGACGACCCGCTCGATCCCTCCGACGGATTCCACGGGTTGTTGGTGCGCCCGCCGGCCCACTGATCGCCAAACGCCAACTCACCCGTCGTGAGTTTCGCCACCAGCACGGCCCCGGCCTGGTGCAGTCGCGCTATGACGGTGGCATCGTGGTCGAACGTCTGCCGCTCCAGTGGCGGCGCGCCCCAGCGCGTGGGGTAGCCGCTGGCGGCGACGATGTCTTTGACGCCATAGGGAATGCCGTGCAGCACGCCGCGATACTTGCCTGCCGCGATCGCGGTGTCGGCCGCTGCGGCTTCGGCCAGCGCCCTCTCCTCGGTCACCTGGACGACGCAGTTCAGTTGGCTGTTGTAACGTTTCAGCCTCGCGAGATACATCGTCGTCAACTCGACGGCGGTGACTTGTCGAGACTGGAGCAGCCGGGCCAGGTGCGTCAGCGGCCAGAAGGCAGCGGCTTCAAGGTTCTGCGGGCGCTGGATGCGCGGCGCCGGCGAGGGACGGAAACCCGCCGCCGGCAGCGATCGAGGCGCGGTGCCCGGTGGGTGGGGATCGAAATGGAGTGGCAGCGGCGAGGCGTTGGTCAGGTTCGGCTTGTCGATGCCTTCCGCGCCGCGCGCGAGACTCGACAGCGAATCCACCAGGTCCTGGCACTCCTCGTCCGTCCATTCGAGCCCGGCCAACCGGGCGGATTCGCGGACCATTTCCAGCGTGACCTGCTTAGTGCCGGGCTGCATCTGTGCCCACAAGACGCCGGGCAACAGGGTTGAGCCGAGGCCGGTGGTAGCGAAAAAAGCGAGCAGTGCGCGACGGTCCAGCATTGGCAGATCTTACGGATCAACGACCAGTGGCGCATCTGTTTTCGTTGGACTTCGGCGGGCCCTGAGGACGTCGAGATTGCGGACGATCACTAAATCGAGCATGGCGATGACAATAACAAATGGCATGCGGCCCAGGGGCGGGATGACGAGGCGCGTGCCGCTCTCGAGCGCGCCTGCGAACTCGATGCCGGGTTCCGCATGGGACGGGCGTCGCTGGGGCTGCATCTCGCGGTTCGAGGGTACCTGGACGACGCCCGGGCGTGTGTCCAACATTTTGGCGACTTCAAGTCGCCGTACGAGTCAGGCCTTGGCGCCGCGCTCGCCTGGTTGGTTGGCTTCATCCGTGCGAATCAGCGGTTCCGCGACCGTTCGCCTCTCTGACCGAACCTGCTGCGGAGGGTGAACCTGCCGTCGTGACGAGACACTCGCGACGGACCTGCCTGGCGACAGCTCGCGACCTGTCGAAACCGTGGCTCTGTCTATACGGCAGCGATCGCGAGCGCCACAG
>Ga0194131_10000305_pt1 | contig 81409 bp, 63 predicted proteins | sample TA2KigO120mmetaG_FD_148631 | JGI IMG/M metagenome (GOLD analysis project Ga0194131, IMG submission 148631) | Freshwater microbial communities from Lake Tanganyika, Tanzania - TA2015053 Kigoma Offshore 120m | ecosystem: Environmental > Aquatic > Freshwater > Lake | place: Tanzania: Lake... | reverse complement strand
CGGCAAGCAACAGGACGGCAAGCAACAGGACGGCAAGCAACAGGACGGCAAGCAACAGGACGGCAAGCAACAGGACGGCAAGCAACAGGACGGCAAGCAGCAGGACGGCAAGCAGCAGGACGGCAAGCAGCAGGACGGCAAGCAGCAGGACGGCAAGCAACAGGACAGTCAGCAACAGGACAGTCAGCAACAGGACAGTCAGCAACAGGACAGTCAGCAACAGGACAGTCAGCAACAGGACGGCAAGCAGCAGGACGGCAAGCAGCAGGACGGGCCAGCCACGCCCGCGAGAAAGCGTATCGAGGCTGCCCAGGAGCGCATGAAGGAGGCGGAGCGGCATCTTGCCGACGCGCGCCGCAAGGAGGCTCGTGAGGAGGAGCAAAAGGCTCGCGAGGAGTTGGAGAAAGCCAAGGCGGAACTGGAGCAGATCTTGCGGCAAATGCGGGAAGAGGAGATGCAGCGAGCGTTGGCGATGCTTGAAACGCGATTCCGAAAAATGTTGCAGATGGAACTGGTAGTGTACGAGTCAACCAAACGGTTTGATCGGATTCCCCAGGCGCAGCGCGGAGACGACGTGACGGTGCTGGTCGGGCGTGTGGCGGTCGATCAGCGAAAGATCATGTACGACGCTGAGAAAGCCCTTAATCTGTTACTGGAGGAAGGATCATCGATCGCATTACCGGAAACCGTCGAGCAGATGCGGGACGACATGGATATGGTTGCTTCGCGACTGGATCGTATCGAAGTCGGAACGGTGACCCAGGGAATCGAGGAAGAGGTCATTGCGACGTTGGAGGAGATCATCGAGGCACTGGAGAAAGCGCAGCAGGATCTGGATAAACAGCAACAGCAACAGCAGCAGCAACAGCAGCAGCAGCAGCAGGGGGAACAACCTCTGGTCGACAAGATCGCGGAACTCAAAATGATTCGCTCGTTGCAGTTACGCGTCAACAGTCGCACGAGGCGGTATGCGCAATTGCTTGACGATGATGAGGATCCGGTGGGTCAGGCGACGGAGAGCGAACTGTTGCAAGCGTTGGAGAAGCTGGGGGAACGCGAGCAGAAGATTCATCAGATTACGCGCGACACCGTGCTCGGAAAGGGGAAACAATGAACGGAATCGAAAAATTGGCCAGCGGTCCGAAATGCAGTTCCGGGCGGGCCATCCGTGGTACATCCTGGCGGATTGGAATCGCCGTGGTTGTTGCGGTGTATGGGGCGGGGGCCGCGTTCTCGAGATGCAGGGCGGATGATGAGCTTTCCCAGCGGACGACCTGGGCGCCGGCCGACCCGGCGCAAGTTCGCCAGGAGTTGGAAGCCTGGTTGCGTACGCGTGAGATAACCGTTGAGCAGCGCGCGCACTTGGATGCCATCTGGATTGGCCGAGGCCCTCCCAGTCCGGGTGCGGAGGTCCTGGATCGTGTGATTCAGTCGACGGCTTGTGTCGAACCGGACGCAAGGGAACTGGCGGCATTTCTTAAGTCGGACACAGTGCCGACACCGATTCCGCGATTTGCGATCCTCGACAGCGAATCGTTGCCGATTTTGATTCGCGGCAGTTTGAAACTTGGCGTCGGGCGTTGGTTGGCGCAGCGCGAACTGTTTGACGAAGCACTCGAGCAGTTGACTGGCCTCAAGGTGGACGAGGTTGTCGATCCGGCATCGCTGCTGTTCTATCGCAGCGTCGCCCATCATCAACTGTTGAAGAAGGAACAGTGCCTTCCCGACCTGACGTTGCTGATGCGGAACGAGGATTCGATCCCCCGCCGTTTTCAGACGATGGCTCGGCTGATGCAGGCTGACCTGCAGGCGTTGAAGCCCGATTCGCTGGACGAGGTGGCTCGAATGATGGACGATATTCGCCGGCGTTTGGAACTGGGGCGAGCCGGCAGGACGGTGCGCAAAGAAGAGGACGATGTTATTGAGAAGCTGGACAAGATGATTGAACAGTTGGAGCAACAGCAGCAGCAGCAGCAGCAAAGCAGCGGTGGTTCAGCCGCGCCCAGTCAGCCGCGACCGGACAGTACGCCGGGTGGTGTCAAAGGTCCCGGCAACGTTGACGCTCGTAACATTGGCAATAAGGCGGGCTGGGGAAATCTGCCGCCCAAGGAGCGGCAGGAGGCGATGCAGAACCTGAGCAAGGATCTCCCCGCCCACCATACCGATGCGATCAAACAATATCTAAAGAAACTGGCACAGGAAGAGCGGCGGCGCTAGAGGCCTGTGCGCCGCGCGTGACCGCAGGAGAGCAATTTGCAATGGGCATGATTTTTTACGCCCTGATCAGTGGAGTCCTGGCAACGGAGTTCAAAGCGACGGCACTGTCGGGAACTACGACCTCCGGCGAGCTTCTGGAGGTGTCGGCGGACGGGTTGGCGATTCGGACGGCCGACGGCGTCGTTCGGGTCGATGGTCGGCAGGTCGCCACAGTCGATGCGCTAACCGAACCGCTGGACACCACGGCCGCCAATGGCGTCCAGATACAGTTGATCGACGGTTCGCGACTTTGGGGAAATCAGGTCGTTGTCAGCCGGGGCACGGCCAACCTGACGCGAGTCGAAATGGAACCGGTGGAAGTCAGTTCCCGGGCGATTCAATGGATTCGCTTGCGACGGTCGACGGAACTGAACCCGATGTGGAACGAACAGTTGGCGATCGAGAATAAAGGGGATGTGGTCATCGTGCGTAAGACCGGTCGTCCTGCGGAAGGCGAGGAGCGTCCCGCGACCGTACTCGATCGGGTGGAGGGAATAATCAAGGAAATCACCGCGGATACGGTGCATTTCGAGTTAGACGGTGAGCTGGTCAAGATTAAGCGGGAGAAACTGGAAGGGCTGATCTACTTTCAGCCGCCGGGGCGCGAGCTAGTGGCTGCCGTCTGCCGCCTGACCGACAGCTCACGTTCGATCTGGAACGCGAAAGCGATACAACTGGAGGGAACAACTCTGTTGGTGAGCTCCGCGGCGGGTGCAAAATCGCGGATTCCGTTGTCGGCCCTGCGGCAGCTCGACTATTCCGTGGTCAATACGCAGTACTTAGATGCAATCGAGCCCGACAGTTGGGAATGGCAGCCGTTCTTTGAATCGCGGGTCGCCGCCGGCAACCTGCAGCGGTTCAGTGGCCGAGGATTGCCGGACGGCGATGCTTCTTCCGCCATGCGGCTTGGCGGGCGAACTTACGATCGTGGGTTGCAGATGCGGAGTCGCACCGTCGCTACGTTTCGGATCCCGAAGGACGCACAGCGATTTCTCGCCACCGTGGGTATTGATGATCGGTTGGGCGAATCAGGAAATGTGCAGCTCCTCATCCGTGGTGACAACCGGCAGCTCTACAGCCAGTCGATCGTCGGTGGGGCGGAGCCACAGGAGGTGTCTCTGGACGTTTCCGGTGTGCGTCGACTGACGTTGCTCGTGGACTATGGCGACGAATTGGATATCGGCGACTATCTTGACCTTTGCAATGCGAGGTTTACGAGGTGATACCGCAGCAATTCCATCGCCTGCCGTTGATTTGCCTGGCGGTATCGGCCGCGGTGTTGGGTGGTCGTTCGGGCCTGTGTGCCGCCGACCTGCCGCCCTCCGTCCTGGCGGCCGAGCAGCAGCGTATCGAGGCGATCGAAAGGGCTTCCCGAACGGCGGTATCTGTCTTCGAACCCAGCGGCAAGGGTGGCGGTTCGGGGGTCGTCATTTCCGCCGACGGCTACGCTCTTACGAACTTCCACGTAACTCAGCCCTGCGGCGATTACATGCGCTGCAGTATGGCGGACGGCCGTTTCTACGACGCGGTCATGGTCAGTTTTGACCCGGTCGGCGATGTGGCATTGATCAAGTTGCTCGGCCGCGACGACTTTCCGTACACGCCGCTGGGCGACAGCGATCAGGTGCGGGTCGGCGACTGGTGTTTCGCCGTGGGAAATCCTTTCCTGCTTGCAACCGACCTTCAACCCACGGTCAGCTATGGACTCGTGTCAGGTGTACATCGTTACCAGTATCCGGGAGGCACCCTGCTCGAATACGCCGACTGCCTGCAAACCGATGCCGCGATCAATCCGGGCAATTCCGGGGGGCCGCTCTTCGACGCGGACGGACGCCTGATTGGCGTCAATGGACGATGTTCGTTCGAGAAACGCGGGCGGGTGAACGTAGGCGTTGGTTACGCGATTTCGGTGAATCAACTCAAGCACTTCCTCGGCGTCCTCCGCAGCGGCCGCATCCTCGACCACGCGACGCTCGGCGCGGCGGTTGCAAGCGACGATCAGGGCCGAGTCGTCGTGACAAATATCCTCGACACGTCGGATGCGTACCGGCGAGGCTTGCGGTACAACGACGAAATCGTGTCGTTTGCCGGGCGCACAATCAGTACCACGAACGCTTTCAAGAACGTTCTTGGAATTTTCCCCAAAGGTTGGCGTGTACCTTTGGAGTATCGACGCAATGGCGAGCGGCGTGAGATTCTAGTGCGATTGGCGGGCGTGCACAGCGAAGAGGAATTGCTGCAACTCGTACAACCCAACGCTGGCCGCCCTGACTCCACGCCCGGTCGCCCTAAAAGGCCACAGCGACCACAAGGCAAACCGGAAAAATCGACTCCCGAACGGCCACAAAGGCCCGAGAATCCCGAGAATCCCGCGGATCCCGGTTCACCTAACAAGCCCGCGCCGGAAGGCGCGCCGTCGAAGCCCGCACCGGCGAATATCCCCGAAGCTGCGCGCGGCTGGATCAATAAGCGAACCGGCTTCGCCAACTATCACTTTAATGAACTCGAACGACGCCGCGTCTGGGACCGGTATCGATCGCAGCACCCGTATGCGGCGGAATCCGGAAATTGGAAATGGCGGGGCAACTGGGGCGGTGCCTTCGAATTGAACTTCACGGCGCAAGCGATCGCCGCGCGATTTCCCGGAGGTGTCGCCGGTCTGGAATTCAGTAAGGAACTCAGCGAACAGCTGGATCCGCCCGGCAGCGGTGGATTGCTGCTCGCATTGTTCGCCTGGCAGCGCCTTTTGCGCGGCGGGCCGGAACAGTTTGGTGATATGTACTACTACGGAACCGCACCCCTGCCATCGCAACCGGAATTGTGCGACGTGCTGATCGGCACCTACAAGGAACTGGAATGCTATTTCTACTTCCAACCCTCGACTGGGAAATTGCTGGCGTTGGAACTCTATCCCGATGCCCACGTGGATCCTTGCGAAGTCTTTTTCGACGACTATCGAGACGTGGATGGCCGGTCGGTGCCGCATTCCTTGCAGATCCGTCATGGTGACCTCGACCTGGGCGTCGCCAGCCTTGAGAGTTTTGAATTCCTGCAGTCGGGGGCGGAGCGATGAGCGCGACGCGAAGGATGATTCCCAACGTCCGACCGCCTGCGGGCATCGTGATATTCGCAATTTGCCTTCCAGCGATCGTACTGGGTGGCCCAGCGATGCTGCAGGCGAACCCGTCGCTTGCCGACGCCGTCACCGGCGTACAGCCGAAAGTGGTCAAGATCTACGGTGCCGGCGGCATCCAAGGGTTGGAAGCCTATCAAAGTGGTTTTCTGATTTCGGCCGACGGGCACATTCTCACCACTTGGTCGTACGTTCTCGACACCGCCGATGACTCGGTGGGAGTTACCCTGTCCGACGGACGACGCTTTGAAGCGCGCGTCGTCGGTAACGATCCACGCCTGGAAATCGCTGTGCTGAAGATTGACGCCCGAGACCTTCCTTATTTTGCATTGGATCAGGCGGTGGAGATCGCGGCGGGTGCGCGTGTGCTCGCGTTCAGCAATCTGTTTGGCGTTGCCACCGGCAACGAATGGGTCAGCGTGCAACGGGGAGTGGTGATGGCGCGAACCCAATTGTCCGCGCGCCGCGGAGCCTTCAAGACCACCTATGATGGTCCGGTGTACGTCCTGGACGCAATGACCAACAACCCCGGCGCAACCGGCGGAGTCCTCACGGACCGGCGGGGCCGACTGGTGGCGATCCTCGGCAAGGAATTGACGAATGCTCAGACCAACACCTGGCTGAATTACGCGGTGCCGATCACGGAACTCAACTCGGCGGTCGTTGACATCCTGGCGGGCAAGACTCGACCGCGAGCCGCCTCGCGCGACAACGTGAAGAAGCCGAAGGAGCCGATTCAGTTGCAGATGTTCGGCCTTCACCTCGTTCCCGATATCCTGGCGAAAACTCCGCCCTTTATCGACGACGTCGATCCCGAATCGCCCGCGTACCTGGCCGGGCTACGGCCGGACGATCTGGTGCTGTTTGTGAATGATCGCGTTGTCGGGTCGTGCAAGGCGCTGCTCGAGGAACTTACGTTTGTCGATCGGCTCGATGCGGTAAGGATCACGGTCCAGCGTGGCCAGGAGTTGATGGAAGTTACTCTGGAGGCTCGGCCATGACCCAGTTCGAACGGCGCGCCCCCGTGGGACGCCTCGCGGCCATCCATTGTCTGCGGAGTAGCAGACTGCAGCGCTGCTATTGGACACGGACGGCACTTGCGACAGTCGTGCCGCGGTTGTTGCTATTGGTGGCGTTGGGGATGCCGCTTCCGGCTGCGATTGCCACTCGCCCGGGCATTGCCCAGGACAACCCGGATGATCAGGAGCAGGTGATTGAAGATGCGGTTCGACGGATCGCGCCGAGCGTTGTGCGGATCGAAGCATTAGGTGGACTGGAAAAAGTCGGGCAGGTGCTGGTCGGACAGGGGCCGACGACCGGCCTGATCGTCTCCAGTGACGGCTATATCATCTCCAGCGCATTCAATTTCGCGCAGCAGCCGTCATCGATCCTGGTGACGCTTCCTTCGGGACAGCGCACGGTCGCCAAGCTCGTCGCGCAGGACCTGGCGCGGATGCTGGTACTGCTCAAGGTAGATACCGAAGAGCCTTTGCTCTTTCCCAATGCCGTGCCGCGTGATGCCATGCGCGTCGGTCAAACAGCGATCGCTGTTGGCAGGACATTCGATGCTGCCCAGAACAACGTTTCGGTCGGGATCATCAGTGCCTTGAATCGGATCTGGGGCAAGGCGATCCAGACCGATGCCAAGATCAGCCCAACCAATTATGGCGGACCTCTGATCGATCTGCAGGGCAGTGTGCTGGGAGTACTCGTGCCACTATCGAATCAGTCGCAATCCGAGGTGGCCGGGGCGGAACTGTACGATTCGGGAATCGGTTTTGCTGTGCCGCTTTCCGATATCTATCGCAATATCGCCCGTCTTAAGACGGGCAAGAACCTTCAACCGGGCTTGTTGGGCGTATCGCTCAAAGGGACGGAGCTGTTTTCCGCGGGAGTTGTGATCGGAGCCTGTCCAGCGAAGTCGCCGTCCGCAAAGGCCGGTCTGAAAATCGGGGATCGGATCGTCGAGGTCGATGGACAGCCCGTGAACTGGCAGGCGCAGCTCAAGCATGCGATCGGGCCGCACTATGCCGGCGATTCGGTGAAGGTCGTCGTCGAACGGGACGGACAACGTCTTGAGGTGGAAGTGGTTCTCACCGACGCGGTGGAACCGTATGAACATTCTTTTATCGGTGTTCTGCCGGGGCGCGACCGCGACGGCGTTGGGGTACCGATTCGTTTTGTGTATCCGGCGAGCGGCGCGGGGCAAGCGGGTCTGGTCCAGGGCGATCGGATCGAATCGCTGCAGGGCACCGCGACGACGAGCAGCGCGCAGATTCGCGAAGTATTGGCCGGATTCGATCCGGGGGCAAAAATCTCGCTTGGCGTGCGGCGCGGCGGCGAAATGCGCATCGTGGAAGTAACATTAGGCCAGCTGCCGGGCGACGTTCCCGTGCAGTTGCCAACCGCGCGTTCGGCCTTGCCCGATGTGGCCGACCGACCGCCGTCGGGAGTGGTGCCAATTCGCATCCCGGAGGATGACCACGAATGCATTGCGCTTGTCCCCGCCACGGTCCATCCGCAGGGACAATATGGCGTGGTGGTCTGGCTGCATCCACCCGGCGGTTTCGACGACAAACAGATCGCCGAGCGGTGGCAGACGCATTGTGAACAGGCCGATCTGATCGTCCTGGCGCCCAAATCGGCCGACGCTAATCGCTGGCTGCCGACGGAACTGCCGTTTGTTCGCAAGGCGCTCGACCAGTTAATGAGAAGCTATCCGATCGACGCCGCACGCATCGTCGTTCACGGCTATCAGGGCGGAGGCGCGTTGGGTTACTTATTCGCATTCGAACATCGCGATCTGCTACGGGGCATCGCCGCGGTCGAAGCACCGGTGCCGCTGCGTGCCGCTCCGCCTGACAATGACCCGCTGTTGCGGCTTGCCGTCTGGACCGCCTATTCGGCCAAGTCAAAACTGGCAGGGCCGATCAAACAGGGAGCGGATCGGCTGCAAGCCAGCAAGTTCCCGGTCACGACGATTCCTTTGCCCGAACCGCGTTACCTGGACGACCAGGAACTGGCGGGACTGGTTCGCTGGATCGATACTCTGGACCGATTCTAATGGACTGGCGACGGCATGTTCTGGGCGGAATCGGCGTTCTGTTTCTGGCGGTCGGGGTGTTTCGCCTCGTGGCCACCGGTGATTTTGGCGAGACCTGGACCAGCCTGGGGATGCGTGTCGGCATCATCCTGGTGGCGATCTGGCTGGCGCTGCCGCAGATCCAGCAGTTGTTGGCGCGCGTTCCACTTTGGCTGCTCGTGACCCTGGCGATCGCGTTCTTCTTTGTGCTGCGCAATGCGCGATTGTTGCCCATTGCATTGTTGTTCGTCGGAGTCATTGTGGCACTGAAAGTTGCCGGCCGAATGCTCGGCATCTTCAATTCCCCCGGCTCCCCGCAAAATCTGCCTCGTCGAGGTCGCGTGATCGACGCCCAGCATCGCGGTCCGCACGAAGCCGATCGTCGGATCCCTGCAACGAACAGCGGCACGGGCGAAAGCACGGGCGGGGGCACGGGGGCCCGATCGAGCGATTGATGCCTTCAATAGGAGTTCGTTGGCATGTGCTTTGTTGTCGTCCAGATCACCGATTGCCACTTGTTCGCGGATCGGTCAAAGGAGCTGCGCGACGTGGCTACCTGGCCGCGATTTCTGAAGCTGCTCGCGGACCTCCGCGAGCGCGTTCCCCAGTGCGACTTGCTGGTGCTTACCGGCGATACGGCCCACGATGAACTGGCGGCCACTTATCGGGAAATTGCCGGACCACTGCAGCCATGGCGCGCCAAGCTGCAGATTTTGCCGGGAAATCATGACAACCGAGAGGCGCTGGCCGAGGTGTTTCCCGACGTCTGCCGATCGACCAACCAGCGCCTCGTTTTTCAGCGCCGCTCGGCCCCCTGGACGATTTTGGGACTCGATTCGCACAAGCCGGGTGAACTGTCCGGCCGGCTTGGAGCGGCTCAGCTCAACTGGCTGGAGCAGAGATTGGCCGAAGCCGGACCCAGCGACCAGTTCCTGCTGATGCTACACCACCCACCGATTCCCGTCGCAAGCGCTTGGCTGGACGCCATCGGACTGGAGGATGCGCAGGAACTGCGCGATCTGGCACAACGCTTTCGCCAGGTACGGCTTGTCACGTGCGGGCACGTCCACCAGCCGATCGCCGGCAGCTTCGCGCACGCGACGGTGCTCTCCACGGGAGCTTCCGGCCCCTGCTTTCAGGCTCGCTCGGCCCAATTGCGTATCATCCCACAGCATCCGATCTACCGCGTCATCGAACTCCACGAGAACGGCGAATGGACCTCGCAAGTGGTCGAAGTACCTTGAGACGTTCGCTCAACCCTGTGCAACCACATTCCATTCCATCCGCTGCAGTCGACCCGACTTGCCCTTTCGCTCCTGGAACCCGATGGTTCATCCCCGCCGTCTGCGGGTCGATCTTGGGTGCCGATCACGAGAATGACCGTGTCCTTTCGGCAAGCCTGTGTGACTTTGGCGGGGGCGTCGTGCTAGCGTGATCTCCTGGGTTTTCGGAAATCTGGGAGGGCTGGGCGATGGCGGGTCGAGCGAGCAGGGCTTGGGGCGTGGATCGATCTGGTGCGCGGTACGGCGCAGTTTTCCGAATGGCGACGCCGTCGGCAGAAAGGAGCGCGAATTCCCGCGGCGCTCTGGGAATTGGCGGTGAAACTCACTGTTCGGCACGAGGTGAGTCGTACCTCGCAGGCTCTGCGGGTCGGCTATTGCTCGCTCCAGGAACGAGTCGAGGCGCGAAGTCGGGCGTCGGCGTCCGTCACGAAGACCATGTCGCCCACGTTCGTTGCACTTCCGACCGTCGGAAGGTATCGCAACAACCGATTCAGTAAGAACTTAAGTTAGAATGGAGGATACGAGACTTGAACTCGTGACCTCTTGCATGCCATGCAAGCGCTCTCCCAACTGAGCTAATCCCCCGGGAAAATACGGCCGAATGCAAGACTATCGGAGCTGACTCGGGCTGTCAAGGCAGCCCGGAAGGTGTCGGGCCGCGGCGGCGACAGGGCAGGGCGAGGGTGGCCGAGCGGCGGTAGCGAAAAGGATGGGCGGAACAAGGAGTGCATTTTGAAGCGAGTCTTCATTGCGATCATCAAAATCGGAATTTCCTGCGCGATCCTGACCTACCTGTTTCAGCAGGCCTGGCGCGACGACAGTTTTCTGGCGCTGTACGAGCAGCCGAAGCGCTGGTCGCTGCTGGCGCTGGCCTGCGCCGCCGCAATTGCTTCCCTGCTGCTGACGATTGTGCGTTGGCGAATTCTGGTGCAGGCGTTGGGAATTCCATTTGCCTTGCGTGATGCTCTGCGACTGGGAATGCTGGGCTACCTGTTCAATTTCTTTACGCTGGGAATTGTCGGTGGCGACGTGCTGAAGGCGGTGATGATTGCTCGCCGGCAGCACGGACAGCGTCTCGAGGCGGTTTCGAGCGTCCTGGTGGACCGCGTCATTGGCCTGTTCGCGCTGTTCCTTGTGGCCAGCGCGGCAATTCTCAGTTTGGACTGGGGCGGACTGCAGGTTCGCGATGAATCGCAGCTGGCCGCGGTGCGCCGTGTCTGTAGTATGACGATCGGCCTGGCGGCAATTGGCGGGATCTCGAGTGCGCTGGTCATGACGCCGGCGGTGACACGCCTGTATTTTGTTCAGTTTTTTACGCACTTACCGCGGATCGGCGTCTGGATCGGACGAATCATCGCCGCGGTGCAGCTCTATCAGCAGCGAAAAGGAGCGTTGACGGTCGGGATGATGCTGAGTTTCTGCGTGCATCTCTTAAGTACGGCCAGCGTCTTCCTGGTTGCCCAGGGGCTGCCCGGAAACGCACCGTCGTTTGCCGCGCACTTCGTCATCGTGCCGATCGCGATGGTGGCCGGCGCGATCCCCTTGCCCGGGGGACTTGGCGCGGTCGAGTATGCTCTGGACTTCCTGTACCGTGGCATTTCCTCCGTGGAAATTGCCGAACGCCAAGGGTTTATCATCGCGCTTGCCTTTCGCGTGATCACGATGATCATCGCATCGATCGGATTTGTGTATTACCTGGTCGATCGCCGCGAATTGCGCAACGCGATCAAGGAAGCTGAGGACGAAACTGAGTCGCGCGAGGACGGCGATCTGACGTTGAGCGGCGAAGCGGCGCCGCCAGTCGGTACCGATCCCGCTCAGATCTGAATCACTTTCCGTTGCGTCTCGATCTCCTCAATCGAATACAATCGGCCCTGGCCGCTGCCAGGACAGACTTTGCAAGTCTGCGCCCACGCTTCCGGCGACTTGAGATTGGAATCCCAGAACGGCCACGTCCGGCACTGCCTTGGTCGCGCGGCGTAGACCGTGCAGCAACGCTTCTGATTGTCGAAAAACACGCAGTCGCCGTTCGGAAAATCGATCAGCGTGCGGCGAATCCCGACTTTTCTGGTGTACTTCTCGAGGAATCGATCCAGGTCCGATTCGTCAATGAGGGCTGCCAGCGCCTCGATCTCCTGCTGGTTCACCCAGATGAACCCCGGCGCGCCGGTGCAGCAATCCCCGCACTGCGAGCATTCGAATCGCAGGCCTTTCTTGTACCATTCCTCCGATTTCATGATTTTGTTCCTGATCGCGATTTGCGGACTTGACCATTTGCGGTGGCCGCAGGCTTCGCGCGGCCTGATTTGCGGCGGGTCCTGGTCGCTGGCCGTTCTTCGCGCGGCCGCCATGAGACTCCCCCGATGCAAAAATGTCAATCGTTTACCGCAGAGTTTCGCCGATTTTGCGGACCGCATCGGCGGCCAGGATGATGTCATCGCGCGTGGTAAACGGCCCTATACTGAAGCGGACCGTGCCGCCAGCCGCGAATGTGCCCAGGGAGCGGTGGATTCTTGGAGCACAATGCAGACCGGCCCGAACCTGGATCCGATAACTCGACTCCAGAATGGCCGCCAGTTCGTGATTTTCCACTCCCTCCAACGCGATGCTGATCACTCCTACCCGATTGCGCCCCGCAGGGGGACCGTAACATCGCAGGCCCGGGATCGAGGAGAACGCGTCGAGCAAACTGGTCGTCAGATCCTGTTCGTGGCGTCGAAGCGTCTCCAGGCCCTGCTCGGCGATCCATTCGAGGCCCGCTCGTAGTCCCAGAATCCCTGGTACGTTCAGATTGCCGGATTCGTACTTTTCCGGCAGTTGCTCCGGTTGCTGGTCTGATTCGCTCTCGGTGCCGGTTCCCCCCAGGCGCCGCGGCGCGATCTTTTCGACGAGTTCGGACGCGATATAAACGAGGCCGGTTCCCAAAGGCCCGAGCGCTCCCTTATGTCCCGACGCGGCGACCAGCGACGCACCCAGGGATACGGGCGATTGATCCCAATGTCCAACCGTTTGCGCCGCATCGACCAACAGCGGAATTCCATGGTCTTTGGCGATCGCCGCGATTTCGGACACCGGTTGAATCGCGCCGGTGACATTGGATGCATGCGACACAACAAACAGGCGGGTACGCGAACAGACCGCTTTGCGGAAATCGTCCGGGTCGACTACTCCCTGGGCGCCGACCGGCAACAGGGTGGACGCGACACTGTGGCGATCGTGCAAATAACGCAACGGACGCAGCACCGAATTGTGTTCCAAGTCGGTCGCGACCACATGGTCCGAGTTGCCGAGGAGTCCTTGCAGGATCAGGTTTAATGCGTCCGTACCATTGGCGGCGAAAATCACCTGCCGAGCGTCGCCGGCGCCGAGGAGGTTGGCGACGAGGCGGCGCGTCTCGCGAATCGCCCCATCCACTTCCGCCGCTTCGGCGTAATTTCCCCGCCCGGCCGGCGCGCCGAGCTGCCGCATCGCGTACTCCACTGCCTGGTAAACCTGCGGAGGCTTGGGCCAACTCGTCGCGGCGTTGTCCAGGTATACTCGACGCATTCTTCAGTTTCCTGTTCAATCACTAAGTCGCGAACACCTTTCGAATCCCAACGCCGCCCTTTTGTCAGCAACTGGGTAACCAGGAACTAGGCAACCAGAAACTGGGCAACCGCAAAAACTGGGAGTCGATCGGGAACCCGCGAACGGTGTCCGGCGTCCAAAGACGGAATGGGCACATCCGTGCAATCCAGCGAGGGGGCTATTTCCCACACTTTTCCGGGATATCATGCATGCGAACGCTCTTATTGTGCGCGATTTCGGTGATCCTGCTAGTCCAAGGCCCCAACGTGGTCAACGCCGGTCCCAGGGACGCTCAGTGGAAAAAGGTTGACGAGGCAATCAAAAAAGGGCTGCCAAAGTCGGCCATTGAGTTGCTCGACCCGATCGAAAAAGCCGCGCTCAAGGAAAAAGCCTTTCCCGAGGCGGTCAAGGCGTTGGCGATGAAGATCGCCCTGCGTGGGAATATTGAGGGCAACAAGCCGGAAGAGCGGATCGTGCGGCTGGAGGCGGCTTTGGACGCTGCCCCCGAGGGAACTCGACCGATCCTGCAATCGCTGCTGGCAAGCTGGTATTGGAGCTATTTTGAGATCAATCGCTGGCGGTTCATGCAGCGGACCGCCACCACAGCCCCGCCCGGCAAGGACTTTACCACTTGGGATCTGCCACGTCTGTTCGCCGAAATCGACAAACACTTTTCGGCGGCCCTGGCCACCCCTGAGGCACTTGCCAAGGTGCCGGTAACCGACTGGGATGCACTGCTTGTCAAAGGCTCCTATCCCGACAGCTACCGGCCCACGCTGCTTGATTTCATCGCGGCGCAGGCCTTGGAATTCTACGGCGCGGGCGAGCAGGCCGGAGCGCGAGCCGAAAACGCCTTCGATCTACTGGCCTCCAGCCCGATTTTTGCCGAAAGTGCCGAATTCCAGTCGTGGAAGCCGGAAACGACCGACAACGATTCGAATCTGCTCAAAGGCATACGCCTCTTACAACAACTGCTCGCCGCGCACGCTAACGACGATGATCGCACCGCCTGGCTGGATCTGGAATTGGCTCGCCTTCGCTTTGGTTTCAACCATGCCGTGGGCGAGGAAAAATCCCCGCGGTACCGCCAGGCACTGCGGCAATTCATCGCCCGCTGGGGCGACCACGAGGTTTCGGCGATGGCCCGATTCCAGTTGGCATCGGAACTGCAAGTTGAGGAGCCACTGGAAGCCCGCGAACTGGGACAAGAGGCGATCAATGCGTTTCCGATATCGCCCGGCGCGGACCAGTGCCGCATGCTCGTGGCACAGATCGAACACCCCGAATGCCAGATCTTCACCGAACGCGTCTGGAATCAGCCCAATGCCGGCATTCAGGTGCAATACAAAAACCTCACCAAGATCTACTTCCGGCTGTATCGGGCCGATTGGACCGGCCGGCTGAAGCCACGCCGCTATCGCCCGGAAGAGCTCGATGACGAGATGAAGCAGTTCCTGGCGCGGCGGCCGGATTACCAGTGGTCAAGCAACCTCGAAGCCACCGACGATTTTCGACAACGCGATCAGCAGGTGGCGGTCCCCGCCGAACTGAAGCCGGGATTCTATTTCCTGATCTCGAGCCACAACGAAAAGTTCCAGGAAAACAACAACTTGATCCAGGTGACCGATGTCTGGGTCAGTACTCTGGCACTCGTCAGCACTCTGCAGACCGGCTCCGAGCGGATCCGTGGCTTTGTCCTCGATGCCAACTCGGGCGAACCGATCGCCGGCGCGGAGGTGCAGATCTACTATCGGCCCAACAATAACCAGAACGTGGAACCCGGCCCGAAGGTCGCAACGGACGGCAATGGCCAGTTTGCGTTGCCGGGAAAGCAGCACCAACGCGGGCAGATTGTGGTGCGTTACAAAGACCAGCAGCTGGCTGGTGCCCAAGACTACCACGTATTTCCGCAGGGTGATGCGGTCGAACACCAGCAGACAATTTTCTTCACCGATCGCTCGATCTATCGTCCTGGGCAGACCATCCAATTCAAGGGAATCTGTATCGCCGCCCAGTATGAGAAAGACAATTATGAAACGCTCAAGCAGCAGTCGCTGACGGTGATTTTCAGCGACGCCAACAACCAGGAGGTCGCTCGCCAGCAGGTTCAATCCAACGACTACGGTTCCGTCAGCGGCAGTTTCATCGCACCGCGCGGCCGGTTGTTGGGGCAGATGTCGATTCGTGTCGAGGGCGGACCAGCGGGGCAGGCCTATTTCAGTGTGGAGGAGTACAAGCGGCCGAAGTTCCAAGTGACAGTTGACCCGCCCAAGGAATCGCCCCGATTGAACGACGTCGTGAAAGTCCACGGAAAAGCGATCGGCTATACCGGTGCCGCCATCGACGGCGCCAAGGTCCGTTATCGCGTCGTGCGGCAGGTGCAATATCCGATCTGGTGGAGCTGGTTCTATTCCTGGCGCCAGCCGCCGGGTGGCTCGCAGGGCAGCCAGGAAATCGCGCGCGGCGCCACCGTCACCAAGTCCGACGGATCGCTCGAATTCGAGTTCACCGCGCGGCCCGATCTTTCCGTCGCCGAATCCGACGAACCGGTATTCCAATACTCCATTCACGTCGACGTGACCGATAACGCCGGCGAAACCCGTTCGACCGATCGGGTCGTTCGCGTCGGTTACGCGGCATTGGCGGCCGAACTGTCCGCGGGGCAATATCTGACCGTCGACGAACCGATTGAAGTGGCCGTCGTCACCCAGTCACTGGACGGAGAAGGCCAGACCGCCGACGTGCAACTGCGGCTGCACCGGCTCAAGGAACCAGAAAAGGTCACTCGGCCTCGCCTTCTGCCTGGTTCCATCGCTGCCGGTACGCGTCCAGCCCGAAAGCCGGGCGAGCGTGATCCGGGCGATAAGGAACCGCCTTTCGACCCGGCCGATCCGAATACCTGGCCGCTCGGAGAACTGATCGAGGAACATGGGCTGACGACGGATGGGGCCGGCAAAGCAAAACTGGCCGTGAAGTTGCCGGCGGGGCTCTACCGCATCGTGCTGGAAACCAAAGATCGCTTTGGCAAGAAAGTCACCAGCCGCTTGCCAGTGCATGTGATCGACCCTAGCTCCAAGACGCTGACGGCCAGGATCCCGCATCACGTTGCCGCCCGCAGCTGGAGCGTCGAACCGGGACAGGACTTTGTTGCCATCTGGGGATCGGGCTACGATCGGGCTCGAGCTTTCGTGGAAGTCGAGCACCGCCGCAAGGTCATCCAGGCGTATTGGACCGAGGCCGGGGCGACACAGCAACCGCTGCGAATGCCCGTGGCCGAGTCGCATCGCGGCGGATTTACCGTGCGCATCACGATGGTGCGCGAAAACCGAGGCTATATCACGCAGCAGCGAGTCGACGTACCTTGGAGCAACAAGGAACTGCGCGTGCGCTGGGAGCATTTTGTTTCCAAACTGGAACCGGCGCAAAAAGAAACCTGGACGGCGACGATCAGCGGTCCCGACGCGCAGCAAGCGGTCGCGGAGATGGTGGCGGCGCTGTACGACGAATCGCTCGATGCATTTCGTCCTCACGACTGGCCAACCGGCTTCGGCGTTTTTCGCCAGGATAATTCTCAGATTCACCTGCACTTCGACAATTACGCCAAGAACCTGCAGCAGATGCTCGGCGGTTTTCCGCTCAACGCGCAAGGACAAAATTGGTACTATCGGCAGTTTCCACCGGAGCTGCAATCGAGCATCTGGTTCGATGGGGGGCACCCCTTGGTAAAGTTCTCCCCCGGAGGTTTCGGCGGACCGCCCGGCGCGCCGGCCGCGGAGATGGGCGGCGGCGGCGGCGGCGGCGGTCGCCTCGGGCGACGGTCGAACAGAGAGCTCGCGAATAGCGCGCTCGCGGAAGGCGAAGCCAATTTCGACATGGCCGTGGTAGGCGGCGACTTGACGCTCGGCGATGAAGGCGGTGGTGCGAAGAGTCCCAACGCCGGCACCGTCAACCCGCGGCGCAACCTGCAAGAGACGGCTTTCTTCTTCCCGCATCTGCTTGCAGATAAGCAGGGCAACGTGCGGCTGGAATTCACCATGCCGGAAACACTGACCAAATGGAAGTTCCTTGGATTCGCTCACGATCGGCAGCTGCGCGGCGGGCTGCTACGGGATTCCGTCGTGACCGCCCGAGAGCTGATGATCCAACCGAACCCACCGCGTTTCCTGCGCGAGTCCGACCAGCTTGAATTCTCCGTCAAGGTCTCCAACCAGTCGCCAACGACACAGAAGGGAACGGTTCGCATTACGTTCGCCGACGCGCGCACCGGAAAGTCGGTGGACGACCTGCTGGGGAACAAAGAGCTGGAATTGCCTTTCGAAATCCCGTCACTTGAATCGCGAGGATTCTCCTGGAAGCTGAACGTCCCCGATGGACTTGGACCGATTACGTACAAGGCGGTCGGTTCGACAGGACGACTTGCCGACGGGGAGGAAGGAACGATCCCAGTCCTTTCCCGCCGGGTGCTGGTCACCGAGTCGCTGCCGTTGCCGTTACGCGGCAAGCAGAAGCGGAGCTTTGTCTTCGATAAACTGCGTGATTCGGCCCAATCGGATTCGCTGAAACACGAGAGCCTTACCGTGCAGATGGTATCTAACCCGTCCTGGTACGCGGTAATGGCGCTGCCGTACCTGATGGAATACCCGCACGAGTGCAGCGAGCAGGTCTTTAACCGGCTTTACGCCAACCTGCTGGCGCGACATATCGCCGCTTCTGATCCGAAAATTCGTCAGGTATTCGAGCAGTGGAAGGGCACTCCGGCGCTCGATAGCCCGCTGGAAAAGAACCAGGATCTCAAGAGCGTGGTGCTCGAGGAAACGCCCTGGGTCCGCGCCGCGCAAGGCGAAAGTCAGGCGCGCCGCAACGTCGGAATTCTGTTCGACGAAAACCGGTTGAATGATGAGACCACTCGCAATTTCTCGAAGCTGGCCCAGATGCAGTACGAAGACGGTGCCTGGCCCTGGTTTCCCGGCGGACCCGGCAACGACTATATCACGCTTTACGTCACCACCGGTTTCGGTCGGCTACGGCACCTGGGAGTCCAGCTCGACGTCAGCCCTGCGATCAAGTCTCTCGAACGACTCGACGGCTGGATCACGGAACAGTACAAGCGCATCAAGAACAAGGACGAGAATCACCTTACCACAACGATCGCCTTCTACCTGTACGGCCGCAGTTTCTTCCTGGAAGACAAGCCGGTCGGGCCCGAGCACCGCGAGGCGGTCGATTATTACCTCAACCAGGCTCGCAAGCACTGGCTGGCCTTGGGGCATCGCCAGTCACAAGGCCATCTGGCGCTAGCGTTGAAGCGATTTGGTGACCTCGAAGCAGGCAAAGGCATCGTCCGCTCGTTGAAGGAACGCTCCGTCTCGAACGAGGAACTGGGCATGTTCTGGCGCGATACGGAACATTCCTGGTGGTGGTACCGGGCACCGATCGAAACGCAAGCAGTGATGATCGAGGCACTGGATGAAGTGCTGTCGGATATGGAATCGGTCGAGGATTGCAAAGTCTGGCTGCTCAAGCAGAAGCAGACCCAGGACTGGAAGACCACCAAGGGTACGGCCGATGCAATTTACGCGCTGCTGTTACGAGGCAGTCAGTTGCTCGCGTCCGACGCGCTGGTCGAGGTGACGCTCGGTGACACTCCGATCACTCCCAAGGATGTCGAGGCCGGCACGGGGTTCTATGAGCAAAAGTTCCTGCGCAACGAAGTGCGTCCGGAGTTCGGCAAGATCGAGGTGACCAAGACGGATGCCGGTGTTTCCTGGGGCAGCGTGCACTGGCAGTACCTGGAAGATATGCGTAAAGTCACCCCTTACGAGGGCACTCCCTTGAAACTCACGAAAGCCCTGTTTACCAAGACAGCAACGGCGTCCGGTCCCAAGCTGGTGCCGGTCAATGGTCCGATTCATGTCGGCGACGAATTAGTGGTTCGTATCGAACTGCGCACTGATCGCGACATGGAATTCGTGCATTTGAAAGATTACCGAGGCAGCGGGACGGAGCCGACAAACGTTCTTTCCCAGTACCGTTTTCAGGACGGCCTGGGTTATTATGAATCGACCCGTGACACGGCCAGTCACTTCTTCATCGACTATCTGCCTAAAGGAGTCTACGTTTTCGAGTATTCAACCCGCGTCGCGCATCGCGGCGAGTATCAGACAGGCTTTGCGCAGATCCAGTGCATGTATGCTCCGGAATTTAACAGTCATTCGGAAAGCCACTTGTTGAAGGTCGAATGAGCGGCAGCGATTCCAGGCCTGGTGACCAACGGCGCGCGGCGAGGCCCGACCGGCGGCTGTTTTTGGGCCTGGCTGGCTTCGCGGCGGCGCTTGCGCGCTCGGGCGGCGCGATCGCCGCTGCAATTCCACGCGCCGAGCCCGAGCAGGTCGGATTCGACGCTCAGGTATTGGCTCGCATTGATCCGCTGGTCGAAAATGGGCTGGCGGAAAAGAAGATGCCCGGGTGCGTCGTCTGTGTGGGCCGCGGCGGACGGATCGCCTGGTTGAAGGCCTACGGGCAACGGCAACTGGAACCGACTGCACTGCCGATGACCATCGACACGTTGTTCGACCTGGCGTCGCTAACGAAACCGATCGCAACCGCCTGTAGCATCATGCTGTTGGTCGAGCGCAGTAAGCTGCGTTTGTCCGACGAGGTGGCCCGGTACATTCCCGAATTTGCCGCCGAGGGCAAGCAGGCCTTGACCATCCGGCATCTGCTGCTGCATACAAGCGGACTCTTGCCCGATAACCCGATCGCCGACTATCAGGATGGCCGCGCATCGGCGTTGCAGCGCATCTGCGCACTCAAGCTGCAAGCCCCTCTCGACTCGAAGTTCATCTATTCCGATGTGAATTTTGTCGTGCTGGGTGAGATTGTGCAGCGGGTAAGCGATCAGCGATTGGACGAGTTCTGCCAGCGAAACCTGTTTCAGCCGCTGGAAATGACAGAGACCGGCTTTCTGCCCGCGGAAGCCCTGCGGCAGCGGGCAGCCCCGACGCAAAAACGCGAGGGGCGATGGATGCAAGGCGAAGTGCATGATCCACGCGCGTACCTCTTGGACGGCGTCGCCGGACATGCCGGGCTATTTTCCACCGCGAACGATCTGGCGATCTTTGCCCAGATGTTGCTCGACCGCGGCCGCCATGGCGACCAGCAGATTCTGTCCGCCGAATCGATCGAAGCAATGACGCGCACCTATGAACTGCCTGGCAATCGCCGCGGACTAGGATGGGATAAACGCAGCAAATACTCGTCGAACCGCGGTAAGCTGCTGAGCGATTCGGCTTTCGGCCACGGCGGCTTTACCGGAACCGTGCTCTGGGTCGACCCTGAACTTGATTTGTATTACCTGTTGCTAAGCAATCGCGTCCATCCCGACGGCCAAGGCCTCGTCAATCCGCTCGCCGGACAAATCGGTTCGGTCGTCGCTCGTGCGGTTCGCAAATAATCTCACGCCGATGGCGTGCAACCTTTGCAGCTAAGCTACGAACCTCACGGGGTGCCAGCGCATTGCGACCAGATTCCGCGTTTGCAAACCATGGTCGGAATCAGGCGCTCCGTCGCGTGACGAATCTGTCCTTCCACGTCGAGCAACGGAAAGTTTCCTTTTTCGCGTTTGAGCAACACGACATCCGCCTGGTACCCGGTGCGCAATGTTCCTAACCGCTCCTGCAGCCGCATGGCAGTCGCGGGGACGGACGTCGATGCGCGAATGACTTTTTCGAGCGGCATGCCCAGGTACAGGAATTTGCTCATCGTCGTTGGCATGTCGTAGACCGGGCCGTGCAGATTGAACCGGTGCAGGTCAGTGCTGATCGAGTCAGGCCAGAAGCCAAACTGCTGGCAGGCCGGTTCGGCGACGCGCCAGGCGAACGCGCCGACGCCGTGCCCCACATCGAACAGCACACCCCGCTCCCGCGCCTCCCACATCGCATCGAGCGGTGCGCCGCGCTGGTCGAAGCCGTGGTCTTCGCGCGGGTGATACAAGTGGGTGTAGGTGTCGCCGGCCCGCAGCGATCGCAGGACCGTCTCGATCGGAATCCGCGATGCAATGTGATGAACCATGCAGGGCCGCTCGGTTTCCTCGGCGGCGCCGAGCACACCCTCGAATCCGGCCCGCTCGTTTTTTTCCTCGCCATTCGCCAACCCCGACGTCAGGCGCACTTTCGTGCCGACGATCCGTTCGGGGTACTGCCGGATGCACGCGACAGCCGAGGGGACATCGGCATGCCGACCGTCGTTCAAGTCGCCCATGTACGGCGGGAAGTCAGGATGCCCCTGGATGCAGCCGATCATCGAGATATTCAGCAGCGCATGGATCTCCTCGGCGGCCTGGCGAATCACGAAACGCTCGAAATTCGGATAGGTCAGCGCGCCGGCCGTTCCGGTGTCCAGCATCGTCGTGACGCCCGTTCGCAAGCCGGCCTCGAACGGCTCGATCGAGTAGAGCCCGACACCGCTGAACACGTGCACGTGCAGGTCGATCAGGCCGGGTGCCACGATCCGTTCGTCCGCATCGATTACAGGTTCACCTTTCGAAGCGAGCCGCGGTCCGATTTCGGTGATCATGCCGTTGGCGATCCGCAGATCGCCGCGAAACGGCGCGGAGCCGGTTCCGTCGTAGAGTTCGCCGTTGCGTATCAAGGAGTGTATGGCAGCATGCATGGCGTTCACTCGCGGACGAGTTGATCATGGGAAAGGAGGATGGCGCGGAACGCAGCAATGATCTCTGCGGCATCTCCAGGCTGCAGGCACTGAGTGTACAGGAACGCTCGATCGGGCGAACGCTCGTCCTCCGCCAGCAGGATCTTGCGCGGCAGCTTGCGGCACGCCAGAATCAAATCGCGAACGGAAAATCCGTCGGGCGGACTTCCGGATTCAATTTCGAGCATGGCGTACGGCTGGCCGTTGAGGGCCTGCCGATGACGGGTAATTCGCAACCGAGACAAATCGCGCAGGCCGGCGTAAATCTCGTCGGCGGTGCACTGCCAGGCGGATTGTTCGGCGGCGTGGTCGCGATGCGCATATCGCTGCAGTGCGACCATCACCCCGACGATCGACTCCTTGCTGACTTTCATCGATCGTCCGATTCCGTGGCGCGGCGGTCGCGCAATCCAACCACATTCCACCCACGACTGCAACGACCAGGTTCCCCGCCGAACATCCATATCGACCATCTGCACCCAGGCACTGCGAATCAAGTCGCCGCGACCGCAGAGGATTCCGGATGCCTGCGGCCCGCCCAGATGTTTGCCGCCGCTGTACGCCACCAGGTCCGCGCCGCTGCGAATAAGCTCGGTCAGATTCTCGACGGGCGGCATCGCGAAGGCACCGTCGACAATGACCGGCAGTCCGTGTCGGTGCGCCAGCGCAACGAGATCGGTCAGGCGTGGATTTCCCGCTACGCCCATCCAGACAAAGCCGATTGCGGCGGTACGATCATTTATCGCCTGTTCGATCCGCGCCAGCGCATCCGTCGCCGCGTAATCGACCACCACCAGGAGGGCTCCAGACATGCGAATCGCATGGTCATAGTCAAACGGTCCGGGCGCGGGATAGATGATCTCCCGGCGCCGGCAGCGTGTCGTGTCCGGCAACTGGTCGACGATCTCGGGATCGTTTCCCGCCAGGCACGCGGCGGCGGCCAGCGTCAATGCGGCGGCCGCTCCGCAGGTCACAATACCTGCTTCCGCGCCTGTCGCGCGGCGAATCAGGTCATTCGCCGCATCCTGTAGATCGTCAATCTCAACGTACCGTGCACTGGCGGAAGCCATCGCTTCGACCACTTCCGTATCGGGACAACTGCCGCCGACGCGCGTCGCATATCCCACCGCATTAATCACCGTCGGAATGCCCAATCGCCCGTAAATATCAGCCGGCATCGCGGCAGCTCCGCGAAAAGACTCGAGCCGGATTCACCACCAGCATCTGGTGGATCTGCTCGTCGGTCACCCCACGTTCCCGCAACAGGGGCACAAACACCTCGAGCAGGTAGCCGTAGCCTTTCCCACCGGCGTATTTGAGGTGATTCAACATGCAGATGTCTTCCGAGAGCAGGATACGATCGACAAAGCCAGCCCGCACCAGCGCCGCGGCATTGTCGGCTCGGACATACTCCGGCTGATAATCGAGATACCCAATGTTGTCGATCTCCAGGTAGACCCCCTTTTCCGCGATCGGCAGCAAATAATGGGCTCCGACACGGTCACCCAGGTGACCGATGATGACGCGCGACAGATCCGCGCCGAACTCCTGCAGCATGGCAATCTGCTCCAGGGCCAGGGTTCCCCAACGCGTGGTATGGGTCGTGATCGCAACTCCAGTGCGTGCCTGAGCCAGCGCCGCTGCGCGGAATACCCGTTCCTCCCCCGGGCTAACATGGTGCCGCCCGGTCCCGATCTCGCCAATGAAGCCGGCGCGAATGCCCGTGTCCCCCACACCGACTTCGATCTCTCGAACCAGCACTTCGGCCAGTTCGCGACTCGTCCGCTCCGCAACGATCGGCGGGTATCCAAAATCGCGGTACCAGCCACAACCCATCAGGACGTTAATGCCGGTCCGCCGCGCGAATCGCGCCAGCCGCACCGGGTCCCGGCCGATTTCATCCAACGTCACATCACAAATCGTGCGGCCGCCTCGCTTCGTAAACTCCTCGATTTCACGGACCATCACCTCTTCGTCATCGATCACCATCTGGTAACCGTAACCGGGATAGTGGTCCATCGCATCGAGAAACAAGTGCTCGTGCGTCTGCGTCACACCCATTTCATCGGGACGAATCGTCCCCAGAACCGTAATGATCTCCCGCGCGGTCGTATCGTCGTTCATTCGCAGCACTCCCTGTTCGTGATGCGACAATTGTCGACGATTTCAGTCCGGCATGAAAGCAGGTGCCGCCAGAAATGGTCCTGCCGTATCCAATTCGCGGTCCGTTCGCTGCGGACACTCCCGCCCAACCATGCGGCCCAAACAATGCCAGGAGTGATCCTGTCGGCTGCGTCCGTGCGATTAGTGACGCGTGTGATGATGCTCGATGATCAACGCGGTCTGCGCCGCGTGGCTGACCGGCACCCAATGATAGGCGTTCCAGCTATTGCCGACCCACGTCGGCGAGTAGCTGCCCATGACCGGAACGGAGTTGGCAACCGGGCGTGTATTCGAAAGCCCGTACCACTTCATCGCCGCCAGCCGACGCTCTCGCTGCTCGGCTTTCAGGGCAGCACGACGCTGCACAATGTACTTCGGATCTTCCGCCTTCCGCTGTTCCTGGAGATAGATGTACAGATCGGTACTCATCGACGGCGTATCGAATGCGGGTGAGTTCACCGCGCGGCGCGGTGCGTCGAATCGGAAGTCCTGATTACGTTCGATGCCAAATCGATCGCCTTGCGGGAGGGGTGGCAGGGATTCCCGGAGCATCGGCAGGCCGTCCAGACCTGGCTCGCCTTCCTGATCAACAGACTGCTGTGCCACCAGGGTAGCCGCGGAAAGCGACAATGCAGCAAACGACACAATCAACGACATCCGCATGGAATCCTCCCCTGCTTACAATGGCAATCTTTGTCCGCTTCATCCAGCCATCGCTGGCCCGTATCAACTTCGACCGCAGCACATGAGAAAATGAAGAAGTCTGGTCGAGTGCCTGTTGTGGCGAAGGGCGAGAGGCTGCGGGTTGGGTTACGGGTTACGGGTTACGGGGCCGTGGCTGGGGCTTCCAGCCCCAGCGAAAAACGCTCCCCCTGCGCCACACCTGCCATAGGCGCCACAGGCTTAGCCGACTTAGCCGGCAAATATTCCGCCTACCTTTAGTCAGGCCCAGTCGGACCGTATCGCGATGCGGCGGCCCAGTGAATCACGACTGCTGGAACGACAAACGCCATCCACCTCCCCTATCCCGATTGCCTGCAACCCGTTCGCTGTAACGAAGATGCTGATCAAGGCGTTGCCCTTTCTGCGCATTCACCGACAGCACATATACGACGTTGCCGTCTTCCCAGGCGGCAATCTCCCACCCTCCGATCCCACCCAGATTCCGAACGCTTGCGCCGAGTCCCACCCGAGGCGTTTGTCGAAACGCAAACAAGACGGCGCGACGCGATTGCGGGTCAAGCAAGTAGACCATCGTATTCGCGTCGTAGCGGGTGGCGATTCTCTGGCAGGCAACGGGCGAGGTTCGCAACTGTGCCGGCACGGGCGGTTCCAATTCCATGGCTTCGAGCGGCAGCCACTGTTCGGGCAATGTCAGCGTCCAGCCAATCGCCTGATCGCGCAATTCGGAATGCGGCGCGACCCTGTTCGTGAACCAGGCGAATCCGACGAACAGGAGCCCAATTGCCACTACCAAACCTGCCGACGCGAGCAGCATCCGCACCTTGAATCGTTCGGGCAATTGAACGTCACCAGGCACACCAGCAACGGCCGGATCGCTTGCACGGCCGTCCAAAGCGGCGGCGTCCAAGACGGCCGCTTCGAATGCGGCGACGTCTCGCGGAGGATTGTCGCGTGATCGAGCGTCGTCGTCGACAAGGCCCATTCGATCCGATACGCGGCGCAGCAGTCCCGCGGGAACTGGAACATCCCCCAGTGCGCCCATCAATCGGCGTTCCCACTCGGTTCGCAGTGGTTCAACCATGGGAAATCCCCAGGGAATTGGGACAGTTACTGTTACCTCGGGCTCTGGCCAGCGACTCCGATCCACGATCACCTGGCTGGGGCGCGGCGGACTGTTGGAGACGAGCCCGCAGGTTTTCCTTCGCCCGCGCCAGACGGCTCATGACCGTCCCGATCGGAATCTGCAGCTGTTCCGCGATCTCGCGGTAAGGTAGCTCCTCAAAGTAATACATCATCAGGATCAGCCGGTGTTCGTCGGAAAGTTCGTTAAGCACCTTTTGCAAATGTTCGCTGTCGATCGGGCTGTAATCGTCGTTTTCGGCAGGCAACTGATCCACAACCAGTTCGGCGGTCGATGCGGGCAACGGAACCCGTTTGCGCCGCGACTGGAGGTATTGATTCCGCGCGATCCGGAAGACCCAATGCCGCAGTCGGTCGATTTCCCGCAGCTGGCCGAGGTTCCGTTGGACGAGTAGAAATGTCTGTTGCGTCAAATCCTCGGCGTCGGCGACAGTACCGGCCATCCGATACAGGTATCGGTAAATCGGCGCGTGCAGATCCTGAACGATTTTCTCCAGGCTGGGGGGTTCCAGACTGGTCGACCGCGGAGGGGGCACGACGTGATTGTCGGATGCTCGGAGTGCCGCCGAAGTCGGTTGGTCGCTTCCACTTTCGTCCGGGACCATTACGAACCCTCGACAGGCTGCCATCAGAATCGATGCGGGCGAAGTCGGGAATATTCCAATATTTCCGCGGTCGTGGTTCGACCGTGATTCGGTGATATGGGGGTGGCCCTGTTGCACTCCGTACGCCGTGGATCGACCGGCGGTTCGGCCGCCACCGGTTACTTTTGCTTAGGTCGGGGGATTTTAGCCCTTCCTTTGCGGCCGCGGCCGGCCTTGGCGTCGCCGGCCTTGGCGGTACTAACTTCGCTCAACTTCCGCCCGATCGACTGCTTCAGGATCAGGACCCGATCGCGGATTGCGGCCGCCCGTTCAAAGTCCAATGCCTCGGCCGCTTCCAGCATCTCCGCCTCGAGCTCATTCACGTATTCCTCGGTCACGTATTGCACTTCGTCCGACCGGCCGGCGGCCTCGTTCGCGCGGCGGTGAGCCGCCGCCTGGGCTTCGATCCCGGCTCGGATCTGCGAGCGGACCGTTTCTGGCGTGATGCCATGTTCGGCGTTGTAGCGTTCCTGCATGGCGCGGCGGCGACGGGTTTCGTCGATCGCTTTCTGCATCGATGCGGTGACCTGGTCACCATAGAGGATCACCTTTGCGTTCACGTTGCGCGCCGCCCGCCCGATCGTCTGGATCAGCGAGGTCTCACTGCGCAGGAATCCCTCCTTGTCGGCGTCCAGAATCGCCACCAGCGAGACTTCGGGCAGGTCGAGTCCCTCCCGAAGCAGGTTCACGCCCACCAGCACGTCGAAATGCCCCTCACGAAGATCCCGCAATAACTCCACGCGCTCAAACGCGTCCAGTTCGCTGTGCAGCCATTTGCACGACACCTGCTTTTCGGAGAGATAGGCCGACAAGTCTTCCGCCATCCGCTTGGTAAGCGTCGTGACCAGCACCCGTTCCTTAACCTTCGCCCGCTCGCGAATCTGCTCGACCAGATGCGGCACCTGGATGCGCGCCGGAAAGACCTCGATCAGCGGGTCGAGTAGCCCGGTCGGTCGGATGACCTGTTCGACGACTTCGCCGCCGGACTTTTCCAACTCATACGGCCCCGGCGTCGCCGAAACGAACACCGCATGTTTCACTTTGCGTTCCCACTCCTCGAACGTCAGCGGACGATTGTCCAACGCGCTCGGCAGACGAAAACCATGTTCGACCAGGGTCAACTTGCGATTGCGGTCCCCGAAGTACATCGAGCGGATCTGAGGTACAGTGACGTGGGATTCGTCTACCACCAGCAGGAACTCTTCCGGAAAGAAATCGTACAGCGTATCCGGCGGCGAACCTGGGGGGCGGCCCGAGAGCGGGCGGCTGTAATTTTCGATTCCCCGGCAGTAGCCGACTTCCGCCATCATCTCAAGGTCAAACCGGGTGCGCGCGTTCAACCGCTGCGCTTCGAGCAGTTTCCCCTGGTCCCGCAGCTCCTGTAATCGCTCCTCCAGTTCCGCGCGGATGACTTCGATCGCCTGGGCAATGCGATCCTCGGGCATGACAAAGTGCTTCGCCGGATAAACGACGAACTCGTCGGTGGTCGAGAGCGTTTCCCCGGAAACCGGGCGAATGATCGAAACCTGGTCGATCACGTCTCCCCAGAGTTCGACCCGCACCGCAAATTCCTCATAGGACGGCCAGACCTCCACACAGTCGCCCCGGACCCGAAACCGGCCTCGTTCAAAGGCGGCGTCGTTGCGATCGTACTGGATATCGATCAGTCGTCGCAGCATTTCGTCCCGATCGATCGAGGCGCCTTTGCGCAGCGGCACAATCATCTTCCGGTAATCCTCGGGCGACCCCAAGCCATAGATGCTGGAGACGCTGGCGACGATGATGACATCGCGGCGGTGGGAGAGCGCGCTGGTGGCCGCCAGCCGCAGCCGGTCGATTTCATCGTTGATCGAGGCATCCTTTTCAATATAGATATCCCGCTGGGGAATATAGGCTTCCGGTTGGTAATAATCGTAATAGCTGACGAAGTAGTGCACGGCGTTGTGCGGGAAGAACTCGCGAAACTCGCTGTACAGCTGCGCCGCCAGAGTCTTGTTATGCGAGATCACCAGCGTGGGCATATCGATCTGTTGAATCACGTTGGCCATGGTAAACGTCTTGCCGGAGCCGGTCACACCCATCAAAGTCTGGTGCCGTTTTCGGGCACGCAATCCGTCCACCAAAGCCGCAATCGCCTGCGGTTGATCGCCGGAAGGTGAAAATGGCGGTTCAAGCTGAAAATTCACGGGGTGTCCCCTTGCCGATCCGGGTGTTGCACGCGCCCCGGGCTTTCCCGTGGTTCGACGTTTTCAAACGGTTCCAGATGCGGGCCGATTTTTTCGAGCGTACGCGGTCCGATCCCCGGTACCCGCAACAACTCCGGCAATGACCGAAACGGCCCATGTTCGCCGCGATACCGCACGAGGTTGCGAGCAACCGTCTCACCAATGCCGGGCAACAGAGCCAGTTCGGGCCAGTCGGCCTGATTCAGATCCACGCGAAATTCCTCAGGCGCGACAAAGTCGCGTTCGATGTCGATCCAGCGATGATGGATGACTACCTGCCAGACAATCGTACTTGCCAGCAGGCCGGCGCTGACGGCCATCATCAGTGCCACCGCCAACTGGTCGGTACGGCGCAGGCACCATTCCAGGATGGCACGGCGATCCTTTGGCAGGCATGGTCTCCCCCCCTACATGTCGCAGGACTACCATTTGTCGCCGTGGGCCGATCCTGCTATCCTCCGGTCTCGGTACCCACGTGAATTATGCCAGAATCCCGATTGGGAGGAAGCCCTTGAACGACTTCAACGCCGTTTCATGGGACGATGACTGCCAGGACGATTGCCGACAGATTCTTCGACTGGCCGTCCGCGAAGACCTCGATCGGGCCCACGATTGGACCACGGTTGCACTCGTGCCGATCGGCGCGCAAGGCGCCGCGCGCGTCGTCGCGCGGCAGGCCGGTGTGGCTTGCGGGATGCGCGCGATCTCGCTGTTGCTGTCCGAAACGGGCGTCGATCTACGCTGCCAGTTCCTGGTGGAGGACGGTGCGGAAATAGCTGCCGATTCCACGCTCGCACAGCTCCACGGATCCGCCCGCGATCTGCTCACGATCGAACGGATCCTGTTGAATGTCGTGGGCCGCATGTCGGGCATCGCGACGCTGACCTCCAATTTCGTGCGGCAGCTGATCGGTACCCAGGCGAGACTCTACGATACGCGCAAGACAACCCCGGGTTGGCGGCGGATGGAAAAATACTCCGTCCGCTGCGGAGGGGGGCACAATCATCGGACGGGACTGTTCGACGCCGTACTGATCAAGGATAACCACCTGGCGCAGTGGAGGCGACTCCACCCACTGGCAACACTCGCCGACGCTGTCCGACAGGCCCGGCAGTTCATCGCCCGGCAAGCGGCGGATTTCCCACAACTCGCGCAGGCGATCGTGGAAGTCGAAGTCGACAGCCTGACGCAACTCGCCGATGTGATCGCCGCCACCCCGGAGATTGTGCTCCTGGATAATATGGACCTCGAACAATTGCGTGAGGCGGTGGAGATGCGCAATCACCAGGCCCCGCAAATCGAACTGGAGGCGTCCGGTGGCGTCCACATCGACACCGTCGCCGCAATCGCCCGCACCGGCGTCGATCGGATCAGTTGTGGAGCCTTGACCCATTCCGCCAAGTCGCTGGATGTCGCCCTCGACTGGGACTGATTGCGGTTCGAATCCATGACGCTTCAGGCGATCGACGTGACGATCGACATCGGTTTGCGCCGCGCTATTTGGCGTGAGTTTTCCCCGACCGTTGTTCGATCAACTGATCCAATTCCGCCTTCAGGCGACCGAGAATCTGATCGTACGGAAATGCCCCCAGCGACTCGGTGCGCCGTTTGAGATTCACGAAACTGGGCCCACACCACAGTCCCAGATCCGCGTCGTCTGTTTCGCCCGGGCCGTTCACCCGGCAGCCCATGACGGCGATGGTGATTTTGTGGTCGCGGGCGTAGCCGGTCATCTGTTTGACTTGCTCCGCCAGTTCCACGAAGGCCTGGTTCTCCACCCGGGAGCAACTTGGGCAGGAGATGATATTCAGCGTGCTCAGCCCGTAATCGACGACGGAACGAACGCGGCCCTCGGCGATGTCCAGTAGGATCCGGCGTCCGGACTCGATTTCTTCACCCTTGCGGTCGTTCGGCACGGTCAAGGAAACGCGGATCGTATCGCCGATGCCGCGGCTGATCAGCTGTTCAAACGCGATCCGCGTCTTGATGATTCCATCCGGAGGAATTCCCGCTTCGGTAACTCCGAGGTGCAGCGGGATATCGGGACGGCGTTCCGCGAATCGGCGGTTGACCTCAATGACCTTGGCCGGATCGGAGTCTTTGAGCGAGACGCAGTAATTGGTGAACCCCAGATTGTCCAGGAGCTCGCAGTGTTCCCAGGCGCTTTCCAGCATCGGCGTGATCGAATCGAGCGGATCGTATTTTTCTTTTTTTGCCGGATCGACGCTGCCGCAGTTCACTCCCACGCGCATCGCACAGCCGTATCGGGCGGCGGTTTCCGCGATCAGGCGAACTTTGTCCTGCCACGGCCGCTGCGGTTCGTGATGATACAAGTGGCCCGGATTGTAGCGGACCTTGTCGACATAGGGCGCCACCTTCTCCACGAGCCGATAGTTTTCCTGAAGGTCGACGGCGAGATTCGCTTTCGTGCGCTGACGGATCACCGCCAGCGCTTCGGCATCCCGCGGCGAATCGACCGCGATGCGAACCACATCCGCGCCGGCATCGACGAGCGCCTGGACCTGCCCGGTCGTGGCGTCCACATCCTGCGTATGTGTCGCGGTCATGCTCTGAACAGCGATCGGATGCCCAAATCCGATCGTGATCGCACCGATGCGAACCGGACGGGTCGGGTTGCGTGGAGTCTGGAGCGGGGTCGTTTCGAGTGGAATCATGAATGCGGTGCCAGTTGCTGAAATACTTCGGCCAGACAGTCGGCGATAAAATCGGCGTCGGATCGGGTAATGCACATCGGCGGCTTGATGCGGATCACGTTGCCATGGAGCCCGCCTTTGCCGATCAGCAGGCCCCGTTCGCGCGCGAGTTCCAATACCTGCAGAAGTTCTCGCGAGGCGGGCTCTTTGCTATCGCGATCGCGGACCAGCTCGACGCCGAGCATCAATCCTTTCCCGCGAACTTCGCCGATCCATGAGAAGCGTTGCTGGAGTTCCTCGAGCCGTTCCCGCAGATGGTTTCCTACCAGAAGCGAATTACGCTGCAGCCCGTCGTCGTCGATCACCTCCAGGGTCGCAAGGCCGTAGGTCATGCTGATCGGGTTGCCGCCAAAGGTGTTGAAATGCAGACGGGTTTTGATGGTCGACGCGATCTCGCGACGCGTCACGCAGGCACCGATCGGAATGCCTCCACCCAGCCCCTTGGCCATGGTCACGATATCGGGCTCAACGCCCCAGTTCTCGAAGCCCCAGTAATGCTCGCCCGTGCGACCAAACGCCGTCTGCACCTCGTCGGCAATGCACAAGCCGCCGTGGCGGCGGACAATTTCATAGACAATCTTGAAGTACTCGGGCGGAGGAACCACCACCCCGCCGACTCCCTGGATCGGTTCGCCGATAAAAGCCGCGACGCGCCCCGAAGTCTCGTGCTGGATCAACGGCAGCACGTCGCGCGCACACTTCAGATCGCACGAAGGATAACTCAGTCCGTACGGGCAACGGTAACAATATCCCGGAGTGGCATGCTTTACGTTGAGGTTGGGATTCGAAGGGAATTTCCAGGTTCCGACAGCGACGAGTCCCATGGTACCTTGCGTCCCGCCGTGGTAAGCGTTGCGCAGGCTGATCACCTCCGACGCCCCGGTATGCTCGCGGGCCATCAGGACTGCCAGTTCGTTCGCCTCACTGCCGGAGTTTGTGAAATAGGCGCTGCAGATTTCCGGCGGCAGATGGCTGGCAAGCTTTTGCGCTAACTCGCCGGGCGCGGGGTGCAGATAAAGTGTCGTGGTGTGGTGTAGTTTGCCAACTTGTTCCCGCACGCGTTGAACGACATGCGGATGGCAGTGGCCAACCGACACGGTCACTACGCCCGCGAAGGCGTCCAGGTACTGCTTGCCCTGGTCGTCCCAGACATACTGCATTCGTCCCTGGGCAATCAGAAGGGGTTGTTGATAGTAGCTGAGTAACCCGGGAGTCAGGTACTGCTGACGCACGGCAAGCACTTCGGCGGCCGTCGGCCCTGTATAGGGATTCGGGGGGGGCTCCGTCAGATATGCGCCGCGTCGCGGATCGCTGGTTGTGCTCATACGCCGTTGACTCTCTCGATTGCCCTCTGCCTGTTTAGAGTACCTGAATTGAGCATTCAGGGGAACGCCGTACCGTTTGACCCGTGTATTGACGTATTGACGTCCGACGATTGTTCTGAGCGGCGGGCTGGGATAAGCTTTCCGAACCGCGAGGCGGCGAAAGGACGGTGGAGGCATGCGAGAATATCAGCGGCGGGAAATCGGGTGGGTCGTGATGCTTGTTGGGGCGCTGGTCATGGCCGGAGGGTTGATCCGAGCGCCACGGATCGTCGCGGCGGAATCCGGATGGAAGGCGGGCGTCGCGGCGACGAAAATCACGCCTCGCGAGTCGACTTGGATGGCCGGGTATGCGTCGCGCACTGGCCCGTCCGAAGGGACTTTGAGTGAGCTCTACTCCAAAGCACTGGTGCTCGAAGATCCAACCGGCGGCCGCGTCGTGATTCTCACCAGCGACCTGATTGCCATTCCGCGCGTCCTGCGCGAGGCGGTTACGCGACAGGTACAGCAGCGACTGGGGATTCCCCCTTCCCACGTGCTGATGAATTGCTCCCACACGCATTGCGGCCCTGTCGTCAAGGACGACCTGGAACTGTCGGTAATGTATCCGCTCGATCCAGAACAGCGCCAGCGCGTCGAGGCGTATTTTGAGCAACTGGTGGGACAGATCTGCGAGGTGATCGCCCAGGCGACCCAGCAACTTCAACCGGCGACATTGGGATACAGCCATGCGAGGTGCGGATTTGCGATGAACCGCAGGCTGCCGGGGTCCAACGGCTTCCAGAATAGTCCGTATCCCGACGGACCGGTCGATCACGAGGTGCCCGTGCTGCGCGTGGAATCGACCGAAAACCGGCTGATCGCGATTCTCTTCGGATACGCTTGCCATAACACGTCGACAAGCCTTATGCAGTTCAACGCCGATTACGCGGGATTCGCGCAAGCGGAGATCGAAGCCAGGCATCCCGGAACGGTGGCGCTGTTTCTGATGGGTTGTGGCGGCGATCAGAACCCTTATCCACGCGGCGACATCGGTTGGGCCAAGTCCCATGGTCGTTCGCTTGCCAACGCGGTCGAGGCCGCCCTGTTACCGACGGCAGTGCCGGTACGCGGACCGCTCCGGGCCCGTTACGAGGAATTGTCCCTGGCATTTGAACCGGTAACTCGCGAGGAGCTTCTGCAGCGTTCGAATTCCACCGACAAGTATCTGCAACGGGCGGCGACTTCGCTGCTGCGGGAAGCCGATCAGCTCGGCAAAGTAAGGGACTCGTATCCGTACCCGATCCAGACGCTCCAGTTCGGCGACGATCTTGCGATCGTGGCATTGGCCGGCGAGGTTGTCGTCGACTATGCGTTGCGAATAAAACGCGAGGCGGGCAGGACGCCGACCTGGGTTGCGGGCTACAGCAACGACGTTTTTGCCTACATTCCCACGGAACGGGTACTCTCTGAAGGCGGATATGAAGGCCGCGAGGCGATGAGATTTACTTCGCTGCCCGGGGCTTTCCTGCCGGGGCTCGAAGAGGCAATCGTGTCGACGGTACGCAGGCTGTTATCGACGCCCGCCGGCGATTAGCAATTCATCAAGCCAGGACCTTGTCGATCGGGTCGACATGTTCCACGCCAACCAGTTTCTGGTCCAGCCCGCTGTAGAAATAGGAAAGGCGGTTCGGGTCGAGTCCCATCTGGTGCAGAATCGTGGCATGCAGCCGCCGCACGTGAAACGGATCCTCGACTGCGGCCGATCCGAGTTCGTCTGTCGTGCCGACGCTCACGCCGCCACGGATTCCGCCTCCGGCCATCCAGACCGTGAAACCGTAGGAATTGTGATCGCGCCCGGTGCCCTTGGCATACTCGGCGGTCGGCTGGCGTCCAAATTCGCCGGTCCAGACGACGAGCGTCTCCTTGAGCAGATCGCGCTGTTTCAGATCGCGCAACAGGGCCGCGATCGGCTGATCGGTGTTCAGCGCGTGGAAGTTGTGATTTTTTTCGATATCGTTATGGGCGTCCCAGTTGTCGTCGTTGTGGGCGCCACCGGAATAGATCTGCACGAAGCGCACTCCCCGTTCGACCAGCCGCCGAGCCAGCATGCACTTGCGCCCGAAGTCGGCGGTGCGCGCGTTGTTGCATCCATACATCTCGTGGGTCGCCGCCGTCTCCTGACTGAAATCGACCGCCTCCGGAGCGAACTGCTGCATCTTGAAAGCCAGTTCGTAACTGGCGATTCGCGCCGCCAGGTCGGATTGGCCGGGCCGAATCCGAGCATGCTCTTCGTTCGCTTCGCGCAGGTGATCGAGTACGATCCGTTGGGATTCGCGGGACATTCCCGGCGGAGGGTTCAAGTCGAGGATCGGCGCACCTTGCGTGCGCAGGATCGTACCTTGATGGGTCGCTGGCATGAAACCGCTGGACCAGTTTTTCGCGCCGCTGATCGGACCTCCTTTCCCATCCAACATCACGACAAATCCCGGCAGATTTTCGTTCTCGCTGCCGAGCCCATAGGTCGCCCAAGATCCGAGGCAGGGAAAACCGCTGAGAATGCGTCCGGAATTCATCATCAGCATCGCCGATCCATGGATCGGCGAGTCGGCGGTCATCGAGTGCAGGAACGCGATGTCGTCCACACATTGTCCCAGATGCGGAAACAGATCGCTGACCCATTTGCCGCACTGCCCGTACTGCTTGAAGTTCCAGCGCGGTTCGACGATCCGGCCCTCGTTCTTATGGCCGCCTCGGCCGAAAGTCTTGACCTTGACCGTCTGGTTGTCCCGCCCTTTCATTTCGGGCTTATAATCAAATGTGTCGATCTGACTAGGTCCACCATACATAAACAGAAATATGACGGATTTGCAGCGCGGGGTGAAATGCGGCGGGCGGCTCGCCAACGGATTGCGAAACGGTGTCGTCCCTTCCGCAGCCAGTGATTGGCCGCGGAAGAACGACGTCGGCAGGATCCCGGACAACGCGGTGGCGCCAAATCCGCCACCTGCCTGCCAAAGGAACTCACGCCGCGTCCGACCACAGAATTGACTTGCCATCTTTTGCACCCTCTTCAATCGACGTACAGGAACTCATTCCGATTGAACAACATCAGGCAGAATCCGGCCAGCGCCGCGTCGGGTTCCAATCCGCCTTGGGAGCGAAGTTGCTCGACCAGTTGCCGACCCCGCACCAGTTCCGAATCGGTTGCCGACCGCCCCAGGCAACTGCGGAACGCCGTTTCAAGCTGCCGTTCGAGTGACTCGCCGGCCTCGTCGCGCAGGCGAGCCGCCAGCAACGACGCCTGCTGGTTGATCCAATCACCGTTCAGAAGCGTGAGCGCCTGAGCCGGTTGCGTCGTGATAAAGCGAGATTCGCAGGTAGCGTCCGTGTCGGGGAAATCAAAATTCGACAGAATGGGTGGAATCAACGATCGTTTCACATGAATGTAAATGCTGCGACGCGCCTGATCCTCCGGCGACGACTTGCCCCAGCCGCTGCCGGGTTGGGACTGTCCGGCGAGAACCTCGGCCGAAAGATCGATGTAAACCCCTGGCCCGAACATTTTCGTGTTCAAACGGCCTCCCGCCGCCAGTACCGTATCGCGCAACTCCTCGGCCCCCAACCGGCGCGCATTCTGCCTCGCGAACAGTTCGTTCGCCGGGTCGAGAGTCAGTCCTTGTTCATCGCCGACCGACGACTGGCGGTAGGTATTGGACATCACGATCGTTTTGTGTAACGCTTTAAAACGCCAATCACCCCGCATGAATTCCTGCGCGAGCCAATCCAATAATTCCGGATGGGTTGGCGGTTCTCCCAATTGGCCGAAGTTATTCGGCGTGCGGACGATCCCACGACCAAAATGGTGTTGCCAGATGCGGTTCACAATCACGCGGGTAGTCAGTCGGTTGCTGGGACGCGTGATCCAATTTGCCAGCGCGCTGCGGCGGCCCGTCGAGTTTGCTTCCGGCAACGGCTCCACCGTTCCCGGGGCGCCTCCACCCAGCAATGCCGGATACGCAGGTTCCACCTTGTCGCCGCGCGACTGGGGATTGCCTCGTCCGAGAACAAACGTATCCGTGGCAACCGGCCCCTGTTCGGTGACGCAGAGCGCATACTGGTTCCAGGGCTTCTTGCGCTTGAGCTCTTCCAGCTCCTTCTGCCAGCCACGGTACTCCTGCATGCGGGCTTTTCCGAGCAGACTCTCACCCTTCAGCCTCAGCAGTTCTTGGATATTGCGAGCCTGGTTACTTTCGTCTTTTCCAAGTTCGGTCAGATCGATGCCGTCTGCAGTGATTGCGGACAGGGAACGGTTTTCCACGCCAGGACCACTCCAGCTGACCGAAAGCCCCTGCCCACTCCCCGCTTGAAAGTACTCGAGTCGAATCGGAACGCGGCCGCTTGCAAGTTGGACCTTGGCCGACTTGGGCTTGCCCAGGCCATGGATGCCGTCGTGCTCCAGCACCGTTTTTCCATCGAGCTTCAACCGCGAGCCGTCGTCGGAATCGATCTGAAACGTGTACTCACCGTCGGCGGGAACTTTGAGGACTCCCGTGAACACAAATCCAAAGTGGTCGGGGCGCGTCGCGTAACGAATATCAAACAGGGGACGGTCGGTTCGAGCCACCGTTTCCGGTTTCAATTGGTCAAAGTCGGGTAGTTGGACCCAGCTGTCGCGGTAGAAGCGATATTCCAGATCGTCCAGGTCCTGAAAGTCGACCTGGTGCTCCAGGGTGCTCCATTTGCGGCGCAACTCCATTTCCACGGCCGTGAGCTTCCCTTGGACTTCGTTCCGCTTGTCTTTCAACTCGCCCATCGATTTTTCGTACAATTGCTTGTCGCCGTCCTCCGCGAAGATCGGTCGAACCACCTGAGGGTTCTCATTGCCGTTGGGCGTCAGATTGCGAAAGAACGCCAGCAGGCTGTAATACTCGCGTTGCGGAATCGGATCGATCTTGTGGTCGTGGCAACGGGCACAGTTCAGAGTCAGCCCCAGCAAACCTTGGCCGACGGTGGTGAGAATGTCGTCAAATCCATCGAACATCGCCAATTCCCGGTCGACCGGCTCGTCGTCCCACAGTCCCAGGCGATAGAAGCCGGTTGCGACGATGCCATCGGCGGTGGGCTCGGGAAACTCGTCGCCGGCCAGTTGCTCGCGCAGAAACAGATCGTACCGTTTGTCGGCGTTTAAGGAACGAATGACATAATCGCGGTAGCGCCAGGAATACGGTTTGGGGCCATCCCGTTCGAAGCTGTTGGTATCGGCGTATCTTACGACGTCGAGCCAATGACGGGCCCAACGCTCACCGTAGCGAGGCGAATCGAGAAGACTATCGACGGCCTGTTCGTAGGCCTTATCGAGATCGACCTTGGCGGCGACCACGAATCGCTCGATCTCGGCGGCGGTCGGCGGCAGGCCCGTCAGGTCGTGGTAAACGCGGCGAATAAGTTGACGGGGATCGGCGGCCTGCGCGGGCTGCAACCCGCGTTCCTCGATCCGTCGCAATACGAATGCGTCGATCGTATTTCGGACCCAGGCGGATCGCGTGACCGCTGGGGGTTTGGGATCGCCCAACGGTTCGAATGCCCAATGGGTCTTCCAGGCAGCGCCGGCTTCAATCCAGCCGCGCAACAGTCCGATTTCGGCGGCGGTCAGCGGCGTGTCGCCGGGCGGCATTCGCAGATCCGGATCGTCGGCGGTTACTCGCCGTACCAATTCGCTCTCGTTCGGCCGACCCGCGACAATCGCTTGGACGCCCGATTCCAGCCGCTCGGTCGCGGTGCGCAACGTATGAAGCCGCAACCCCGACTCGGCTTTATCAGGTCCATGGCACGGGAAGCAGCGTCGCGCCAGAAGCGGTTGCACCTGACGTCCAAAATCGATTCCGTCCGCAGCCTGGATCCTGTTATCCGGCGGGGCAAACAGGGTCATCAGCAGGAACGCCAACGCAAAGAAACGCATTCCCATTTCACTCCCGAATCTCGAACTCGGTCAACCCAATGCACTTGCCCTTATGATAGTCGAATTGTCCGTCGGCGTGGAACGGGTTCGCTACCGCATGCCGCATACACCCTCCATGATTCGGTCGAAAACCGCGGGACTCTGCCCTTTTGCCGGGAGTGGCGTTTATGCCCGAGTTGGTTTGACCTACACTGTCGACGAACGCCATGCGCTACGCGTGGCGCTACAATGCGCCGGAGCCCGACAAATGTCGCAGAATTTGCAGCAGCTTGTGCAGTTGAAGTATGGCGCGGTGGCCGCCAGTGCGCTTTCCAACGAACATCACGGGGTCCGCAGTGTCGCCGAGGCGTTCGGATACAGCCCTGAGGAATTGGCATCGATCCCGGCGGAAGCCAATCTGGGACTTTCATGCGGCAATCCGACGGCAACGGCCCGTTTACGGATTGGCGAAGTTGTCGTTGATCTCGGATGCGGGGGTGGGCTGGACGTCTTTCTGGCAGCGGAAAAAGTCGGACCTGCCGGCCGCGTGATCGGGATCGACATGACCGAGGAAATGCTCGATCGAGCCCGCCGCAACGCGGCGCGCGGCCGCCAGGGGCGGCCCTATACAAATGTCGAATTTCATCAAGCGACGATCGACGCACTGCCGCTTCCCGACCAATCGGTGGACTGTGTGATCAGCAACTGCGTCATTAATCTGGCTCCGGACAAGCCGGCCGTTTTTCGCGAGATCGCTCGGGTGCTGAAACCGGGCGGCCGTTTGGCGGCCAGTGACATCGCACTTAAAAAGCCGCTGCCCCACGATCTCGCCCGCAATCTGCTTGCGTATGTCGGTTGCATCGCAGGAGCGATTCCTGTCGAAGAATACCGCCAGCAGTTGCTCGACGCGGGCTTCGCAGCGGTCGAGGTCATCGACACCGGAGCCGATCTGAACGCCTACGCCCAAGTTGAAAACCAGGGCGGTTGCTGCGCGCCGCCCGCGGATGGACTGACGGTCCTCGAAGCCGGCTGCTGCACCGCTTCTGGTGGCGGTTCCGAAGCGCTACATGCCGAACTGCTCGAACTCCTCAAGCGGTACGACGTCAACGCCTATGCCGCAAGTGTTCGTGTCTTCGCCGTCAGGCCAGTCACGCCAGAGGCGTGAGGCAGGTTTGCGTCTTGATTCCGCGCGTCGGCGTCGTAGCAAATATCGCGGCGGCGAGCCGTTGGCGACGTGCGTTGTTGCTGCGATTGAACCGGCCTACAATGGGTGCCGCCCGTCCACCAAGCCAGGCCGCCAGCCACGAGGACTGGGGCAACGAGGACTGGGGCAAGATGATGCCCCAGCAACGAGGCTTCCTATTTAACTTGAAAGATCAGGTGCGCATTGGTCGGTCGATTTTTGCAACTGGCGGTTTTGATCGCACTCCAAGCTTCCGTCTTCGGCCGAGCAACCCTGGCGGCACGCGCGGCGGACGACGGCCCGGCGGTCCGACATTCGACCTGGCAAGGCTTTGATCGGCTCGATTTCGTCGTCGATGGCAGGGCGTGTCTGCTTGTCGTTCCGAAGTCAGCAGCGGAGGGGCGACCTTGGATCTGGCGGACCGAGTTTTTCGGGCACGAGCCGCAAGCCGATATAGCGCTGTTGGGGAAAGGATTTCACCTCGCCTATATCGACGTGCAGAACATGTATGGTGCGCCGGTCGCCCTCGAATATATGGACCGGTTTTACGAGCATCTGATTCGCAACTACCAGTTATCATCGAAAGCCGTCCTGGAAGGATTCAGTCGCGGCGGGCTTTTTTCGCTCAATTGGGGCGCGAAACATCCAAGCCGGGTCGCCTGTATCTATAACGATGCTCCGGTGTGCGACTTCAAGAGTTGGCCCGGAGGGTTTGGCAAATCAAAGGGTTCGCCAGACGATTGGCGGCGCTGCCTGGCGGTGTACGAACTCACGGAACAGCAGGCTCGCGAGTATCGTCTCAACCCCGTCGACAACCTCGCGCCTCTGGCGAAGGAAAAGGTCCCGCTGCTGCATGTATGTGGCGATGCCGATGAGGTCGTGCCGATGGACGAAAACACGGGACTGGTCGAGGCCCGTTACCGCGCGCTGGGAGGACCGATCACGGTCATCGCCAAGCAAGGGGTTGGACATCACCCGCACAGCCTGCGAAATCCCTTTCCGATCGCGGCCTTTGTGCGCGAACATACGGGGGTCGCGGTGTCCGCCACCGAGCTGCTGAACGAATCGAAACGTATTGTCTTTTTGGGCGATAGCATCACCGCGGCGGGCATGTACGTGGGCTACTTTGAAGCATGGCTCGCCGCGAGAAAAGACTCCGGAAAACACGCGATCATCGATGCGGGCCTACCCAGTGAAACGGTTTCCGGGCTCAGTGAAGAAGGACACGCCGGTGGTCAGTTCCCGCGTCCCGAACTGGCCGAACGGCTCGACCGTGTGCTGGAACTGACGAAACCCGATCTGGTGTTCGCCTGCTACGGAATCAACTGTGCGATTTACGAGCCGTTCGATCGCGGGCGGCTGGAGCGCTATCAGCGCGGGATCAGGCAGCTCAAGTTGGCGGTCGAGCAACGAGGTGCTCGACTGGTGCTGATGACTCCACCGTACTACGACGATCAGCGGGCTCCGAAGTCGTTTTCCTACAACGCGGTCCTTGATCGCTACAGCGACTGGCTGTTGGAACGCCGTAAGGAAGGATGGCACGTCGTCGACCTGCACGGCCCCATGACGGAGGAAGTTGCAAAACGCCGTGCCACAGACCCCCAGTTCACGTTTCAGCCCGATGGTGTCCATCCCAACGAGGCCGGCCAGTGGTTCGTCGCCCGGCAACTCCTGCGCTGGTTTGACGATGAAAAATCGGCCGCCGCGGAATCCGGAGCGGAGATGCTGAAATCGCTGAATGCTCCTCCGGAGCTTTTGCCGCTTGTGCAACAACGGGTCAATCTGTTGCGGGACGCGTATGTGGGAGCGGCGGGACACAAACGTCCCGGAATTGCCAAGGGACTTCCTGTCGCGGACGCGGAAAAACAGGCTGACGAACTCGCGGTCCGAATCCAGCAACTCCTGGCGAAAGAAAAATAGGCGGTGGAGGAAGCCGATGGCTCGAGCTATCCGAAGTGACGATTACGCGGTCAGTCGTCGGACATTCGCACGTGCATTGTCCGGTTCTTTGGTTGGCGCAGCTTCATCGCCGGTCGTCGGTGCCTTGAATCAGCTCGCTGCCGCGCCGAGCACCTCTCCCATCGTCGATACGCATATGCACGTGTGGGCAAATGAACCGAAACGCTTCCCGTTCGCCCATCCCTACGTCAACGATTTTGTCGATGCTCCCCACGAGGGCTCGGTCGAGATGTTGATCGAGGACATGGACCAGCACGGCTGCACTCACGCGGTCGTCGTTCAAGTCATTTTTCATGGCTGGGACAATCGATATCTTGCCGATTGCGTTCGCCGCTACCCGGATCGTCTGCGGGTGCATGGATTGATTGATCCCACGGACCCACAAGTCGCAGCCAAGCTTGAGTATTGGGTTAAAGAGCATGGTCTGCACGGAATGCGATTCAGTCCGATTTACTATCGCGATGGCCAGCATGGTGGCGACGCATGGTTGGACGCCAGCGAAACCCACTCGCTTTGGCGAAAGGCGGAGCAGCTCGAGGCAAAACTCAACTTCTTTATCGCGCCACAACAAATTCCAAAACTGGAGAAGATGGTCCGTGCTCACCCGAACGTCCAGGTCATTATCGACCATTTGAGTCAACTGGACTTCAAGGCCGCCGATCCGGAGCCGGACTTGCGACGGCTGCTTGCAATGGCCCGCTACCCCAACGTCGTGGTCAAGCTGTCGGAGCTGAGTTCGGTTTCAAAATCCGGAAAGTACCCTTTCGCCGACGCATTTCCGTACCTGAAGCGCGTCTATGACTCGTTTGGTCCTGATCGGTTGTTGTTTGGAACCGGATATCCTGGTGCAGCCCGAGCCTTCTACAAACGTCCGATGTTGAATCAGGAAATCAACTTGATTCGGCGCGAGTTGCCGTTCCTGTCAAACGAGGACCGCGACAAGATTCTGGGTGGCAACGCTGTCAGGATCTGGAACTTTCCGACCTGAAGCGGATCGAGGCGTGCCCAACCCCTATTCTTTCAATTCGACTTGTATCGTCGATGGTAACGACTGCAGGCCGGCGTTTTCGGAAAAGTGCAATTCGATGGCCGCGACACCTTGACGAGCGTCTTGCGGAACCCGAACCGGGCCGTGGTACAGCATGCCTCAGCATTTGTTCATGAGCGAAAACGAATGCTGCCGCTGCTCACCGCTCTTTGTGGTGTAGCGCAAAATGCCCTGGATTCCCTCACCCTCGGGAAGGGCATGAACCTGAAAGGCACAGAACGTCGACGTTCCGATACCGGGAACTCCGATGAACAACTTCACGTCGGTCTCGCGTCCGATTCTCAACGGTTCGGTATACCAACGCTGGAACGTAAACGGCCCATCCCCATTCAGCCATAAGACGGGTGCGCTGTCGGGTGAGCCGGTGAAGCGTGAATAGGTCTCTTCGTCCGGGTTGGCCGTGTACCCTCCTCCAAATTTCCGTTTGCCTTTCCATTGCACGCTGACCATCATCTGGTAGCCATCCGGTTGCTGCGCAAACCGCAAGCCGAATTCCGTGTGTTTGTCGACAGTGACGGGATCGGCAAAGTCCGGAAAGTTGAAAACCGAATCACCGGTCGCCTTAAACAGTTCACCTTCGTCGGTCAGATCACCGTTGGCGTTCATGTCCACGTACGCGATATCGTATTTGGTTTGCGATCGAACCGTTTTGTCCAGGACGATCCAGACTTTTGTCTGCATCTTTGGTCCAAAGACGACCAGTCCGAACAAAGGCTGGTCGGCAACATACTTCGGCTGCTTGCCGACGCGGCGTTCGATTCTGGACAACTGCTCCTGGATGTCACTCGCGGATGCCCAGGAAGCGAACGTCATGACGCAGACGACAGGCAGCAGAACACGAACCATAAGCCGATCCTTACCGCGGACGTGTTGAAGTGGGCAATCGAATCGCAGATATTGGAACGCATCGTGCGCTGCTTCGCAATCTGTCGGCAACGATCAGGCCTATTTGGTGAAGCAGGGAGCTTCAACTACACTGACTTACAGCAATTGCGACGCGCGAATCGATGAACCCGCCCGTAATTTGCGCATGCGCTATTGTTGCCGACGAGGTGCCCACCATGAATCCCTCCAATGCCGTTTCCTGCGGCATTCGGTGTTCTTTGATTGCGGCAATCGTGTCGCTTTTCGGCAGCGCCTCCCTCGACGCTCAGCCGCTGGACTTCAACCGCGACATTCGACCGATCCTTTCCGAGAACTGCTATTACTGCCATGGGCAGGACGCCAACAAGCGGCAGGCAGAGCTGCGGCTCGATCAGCGTGATGCGGCGATTGCGGCCGAGGCGATTGTGCCGGGCGATGCGGCCAACAGCTCGCTGATGCGGCGAGTCCTCTCGGAAGATCCGGAACAAATGATGCCGCCGCCCAAGTCGAATCGGCGGCTTTCACCGCAGCAAAAAAACATACTGGAACGATGGATCGCCAGCGGCGCCGATTACCAGGTGCATTGGGCCTATCTCCCGCCGGTACGTTCCGCCGAGCCCGCGGTCCAGCAGGTCGAGTGGGTTCGCAATCCTATCGACCGGTTCGTCCTTGCCCGTCTCGAAAACGAAGGTCTTGGTCCGTCCCCGGAAGCCGATCGAGCCACGCTTATCCGGCGACTGTCGATCGACCTGGTTGGACTTCCGCCAACACCTCAAGAGGTCGATGCGTTTGTCGCGGATCAGGATGACAAAGCGTACGAGAACCTGGTCGACAGTTTGTTGGCCAGCCAGCATTATGGCGAACGGATGGCGCTGCCGTGGCTCGATGCGGCACGGTACGCCGACAGCAACGGCTTTCAGCAGGACGGCGATACGTGGCAATGGATCTGGCGTGACTGGGTCGTTAAAGCGCTCAATGACGACCTGCCGTTTGACCAATTCACGCTCTGGCAACTGGCAGGTGACCTGCTGCCGAACGCCACGGTCGAGCAGAAGATCGCCAGCGGATTCAACCGCAACCATCTGCTGAACGGCGAGGGGGGCGCGATCCCGGAAGAGCAGCGATTTGTCATTCTGTTCGACCGCATTGACACCACCGCGACGACATGGTTGGGCTTGACGATGGCCTGCGCCCAGTGCCACGACCACAAGTACGATCCACTCACGACCCGCGACTACTACGGACTGATGGATGCGTTCAACCGACTGCCCGAAAGTGGAACTCCGCAGTTCTTCTCGTCCCGAATTCGCGTGGCCGCCCCGTTCCTTGAACTGCCTACGGAGGAGAATCTCCAGCGGACTGCCGAACTGGAAGAACAAATCAAGTCCGCCGAAGCAGCGTCCGTTCCGATTTTGGATGCCTCGTTTGAAGGCTGGCGGGCGGGGCTGTTTGCCGACGGCAAGCCGGCGGAAGGCAAAGGTCTGCCGGAACCGCTCGCCACACTTCTCCGCAAATCCGATGGCGAACGGACCGACGCCGAAAAGAAATCGATTGACATCGACCTGCGAAAGCACTTCGAGGAAAAAGTCCGGCCGACCCTGGTCGGCAAGCTGCCGGTACTCGGCAAAGCCGAAGAAGTCCGCAAGCAGTTAGCCGCTTATCGGGCGGACAAGTTGCCGCGTGTGATGATCATGAGTGACGCGCAGCCTCGAGAGACGTCGATTCTGGAACGCGGCGAGTACTTGAAACCGAAAGAAAAGGTCAGTTTCGCAACGCCGGCCTTTTTACCTCCGCTGCCACAGGGAGCTCCCTCGAATCGGCTGGGCTTCGCTGAGTGGCTGGTCATGCCCGGCCACCCGTTGACCGCACGGGTTCAAGTCAATCGGATCTGGCAACACTATTTCGGCACGGGCATTGTGAAGACCTCCGAAGACTTTGGCGTACAGAGCGAGTACCCGGTCCACGGTCCGCTTCTCGACTGGCTGGCGGTCGAATTCCGCGAGCGGGGTTGGAGCATGAAGGCGCTGCACAAGCTGATCGTGATGAGCGCCACCTATCGACAATCGAGCCGCGTGAGTCAGGAACTCCGCAACCGGGACGCTGAAAACCGTTTGTACGCACGCGCCAACCGATTTCGCATGCCGTCGTTGCTGCTGCGGGACTGGGCTCTCGCTTCTTCGGGCCTGTTGGACCCGCGGATTGGTGGCCGACCTGTCTATCCCTATCAACCGGATGCGGTCTGGGAGGCGCTGGCGATCACCAAGGAAAGAGACTTTACGTATCCGCAATCGACCGGCGCGGATCTCTATCGCCGCAGCCTCTACACGTTCTGGCGGCGCACCGTGATCCCGGCCAACATGTTTGATGCGTCCAATCGCCAAACCTGCCGCGTGCGTCAGGCGGCGACAAGCACCCCGCTGCACGCGTTGACGACGCTGAACGATCCGACCTGGGTGGAGGCCGCCCGAGTGCTCGCGGAACAGTGCCTGAAGACTCACGATCACTTGGACGCTCGCCTGGCCCACGCGCTGCGTCGCGTCGTCGGCCGACCGATCCGTGAAATCGACTTGAGACTTTTGCGCGCGGCCTACGAACGGCAGGCGGCGATCTACCAGGCGAATGCCGACGACGCTACGGCTCTGCTCTCGGTCGGGGCGTCGCCGCGCGATAACGGGCTCAACCTGACGGAGCACGCGGCACTCGCGGCCGTCTGCCTAGCGATCCTCAACCTGGATGAAGCTCTGACTCGCGAGTGAACCCAAACACCTGATGACGGAACCACGCCGATGAACGATCCGCATATCGAGAACCTGACGCGCGTCACTCGCCGCCAGATGTTGGGCTCCACCGGCAGCGGCATTGGCCTCGCCGCGCTTGCCTCGCTGCTGGCCCCGTCACCCGCGACGGCCGCGGAACAGGGGTTGCCGGGCGTACCGCATCATCCGCCAAGGGCCAAGCGGATCGTCGTGCTCTGGCAGGGAGGCGGTCCCTCGCATGTCGACCTATTCGATGAAAAGCCGGTCATGCAGGAAATGAAAGGCAAAGACATCCCCGACTCCATCCGGGGAACCACACGACTATCGACGATGTCCAGCGGGTATGGCAAGTGGCCCTGTCTACCGGCCATTAAGCCGTTCAAGAAATATGGCCAGGCCGGCATCCCGATGAGCGAAATGCTGCCCAACATCGGCGAGCTGGCCGACGAGCTCTGTCTCGTACGCAGCCTGCACACCGAAGCCGTCAATCACGCGCCGGGCGTGACATTTTTCCAGACGGGTGCCCAAGTGCCGGGCCGCCCAAGCCTGGGAGCATGGTTGTCCTATGGGCTCGGCAGCGAAAGTGAGAACCTGCCCGCGTTTGTCGTCATGACCTCCAGTGACAAAGGCAAGACGTGCGGACAGTTGTTTTTCGATTACTACTGGGGCAGCGGCTTCCTCCCTAGCCGGTATCAAGGGGTCCGATTCCGTAACACGGGAGATCTGGTCCCGTATCTGGCGAATCCGCCAGGAGTCAGCCGCCACGCCCGCCGAGCGTTACTGGATGATATCGCCGCCATGAACGCCGCCCACCTTGCCGACTACGGTGATCCCGAAATCGATACGCGGATCTCCCAATATGAAATGGCGTTCCGAATGCAGACCAGCGTGCCCGATCTCGTTGATTTCTCGGACGAGACGCAGGCGTCCCTCGAACGCTACGGAGAAGATGTCCTCGTCAAGGGAACGTTTGCCAACAACTGCCTGATCGCCCGCCGACTCCTGCAACGGGGTGTCCGGTTTGTGCAGTTGATGCACTCCGGATGGGACCAGCACGGCAACCTGTTTACCCAACTCGAGCAGCAGTGCCGCGATACGGAACGCGCCTCCGCCGCGCTGGTCCGCGACCTGAAAGAACGCGGCATGTTGGACGACACGTTGGTGATCTGGGGCGGAGAATTCGGGCGCACTCCGTTTGGACAGGGTAATCCCGCTGATCCCAAGGGCCGCGACCATTTCGGCAAGGCATTCAGCTGGTGGCTGGCGGGTGGTGGGGTTCGGCCCGGAAAGGTTTTTGGTCAGACCGACGACTTTGGCTGGAACGTCACCGCGGATCCGGTCCACGTCCATGATATGCAGGCGACAATCCTCCACCTGTGCGGTATCGATCACACCCGACTGACGTTTCGCTACCAGGGACGCCAATACCGGCTGACCGATATCCATGGACAAGTGGTATCCGGAATTCTGGCGTAGGCCATGCAGCGCGAACTTGTCGACGCAACGAGGCCGGCTGGTAGAATGTGTTGGGACATCAGGCTGAGGAGGCGACCACATGTTCAAACTGCGAGTGGGTTGGATCCGACGCTATCGGTGGACGCTTCTCGCTTTTCTGGTAGTCGCGCCGCTGGTCGCGGGTGGATCGTATCTTGTCGTTGCGGTCCAACGAGCACGTACCGCGGCCTGGCGCTCCAATGACTTGTGAAACCTCAAGCAACTGGGGTTGGCGGTCGCCACCTACTACGACACATACGGCCAATACCCGCCATCCGCAGTGGCGGGCTTGGATGGACGCCCCTGGCATAGCTGGCGCGTGCTGATCCTGCCGTATCTTGAGCACAACGAACTCTACAAAGCGTACGATTTCGGCGAACCATGGGACGGACCGCACAATCGGCTGCTCGCAGAAAAAATGCCAAGGACGTACGCGTTTCACGGCACGCATCGGCCGGAGAAAACGACCACGAACTACTTGGCGGTCGTCGGGGATTCCACCGTGTGGCGCGGCACGCCTGTAACCATGGACGATGTGACCGACGGAGTGCTGTCAACCATCCTGATTGTGGAGAACAATGGAGCGGGTGTGCATTGGATGGAGCCGCGAGATCTGGCGCTGGATTCTCTGGACCTGCACCTGAACAGCCCGGGGGGCGTGAGCAGTCCGTACGAAAATCCGGCGGTAGTGACCGTAGGCGGCTACGTGCATCGACTGCGGTCGACGCTGCAACCGACCGTGTTGCGCGCGCTGCTGACCATCAACGGCGGCGAGAATCTGGATCCGAACGGACTGAACGGCTGGGACCTGCTGCCGGACGGGCGCGACCGATCATTGGCGAGCCCAGGATCTCGTTGACACGATCCGAAACGTGGTTTCTTATGGTGGCTTCGTGGCCCTACATGATTGGTGATCAGGCATATGCCGCTTTGCCGTTCGACGATTGCTCTGATATTCGTTCTTGCCACGGTATGCGCGAATGCTGTCTGGACGAGGACGACCTGCGCAAGCGAACCGGGTGAATCGCCGCCATTCGAATCGACAATATTTCCGGTACTAAAGCGACACTGTCTGCGATGCCATGGTAGCGAGACCCATCGTGCGGAACTCGACCTCAGCACGGAAGCGGGCCTGCGCAAAGGCAGCGAGTCGGGTGCGGTGATCGACCGGGAATTCCCGGAACAAAGCCGGCTGCTGCAACTGCTCGGTTCCGGCGAAATGCCACCCGAGGGAGAGCCTCGGCCGACCCAGGAAGAGATCGACACGATTCGCAGCTGGGTCTTAAAGAACGGTGGCGCTCCCAAGTCGGATTCTGATGGCGGGTTGTCCCAGGCAGAGATCCTGCAGATTCTCGCGTTGCGATGTGTTGCCTGCCATGGACGCCAGAAACAAGAAGGCGGGCTCGACGTGAGGACCCGCGCGTCGCTGCTGAAAGGCGGTGCGTCCGGTCCGGCGATTGTGTTGGGGGATGCCGACGGAAGTCGTCTGGTGCAGAGGATTTCCTCGGGCGAAATGCCGCCCAAAAAGCAGCTGGCGGCGGTCAGCGTCAAACCGGTTGAAGATCGTGAACTTAGAAAAATCACCGCCTGGATCGCCGCCGGCGCGCCGGAACTGGAAATTACCGCCGACGTGGCGGACGGGATGCCTGATCGTCTGCTTTCCGATTCCGACCGGGATTTCTGGTCGTTCAAAACGCCTCGCCTGCCATCGCCCCCGACGATGTCCCCGCTGGCATCGCGTAATCCGATCGATCAATTCATCGCCGAAAAGCTCCACCAGCAGCGACTGGAGTTCTCACCGCGAGCGGATCCTCGAACCTTGTTGCGTCGCATAAGTTTCGATCTGATCGGGCTGCCGCCCAGCGACGACCAATTGCAGCGTCTCACTGATGCCGCGGATTTTTCCAGTTCGGATCTGGAAATGCTAATCGACGAACTGCTGGCCTCGCCGGCCTACGGCGAGCGCTGGGCCCAGTACTGGCTGGACCTTGCCGGCTACTCGGACTCGGAAGGTGTGCAGGACAGCGATCCGATTCGGCCCGCCGCGTATCGGTACCGCGACTATGTCATTCAGTCGTGGAATCGCGACAAGCCATACGATCAGTTTGTGCACGAACAACTCGCGGGCGACGAATTGGCTGACTACGAATCGGCGCCCGAGATTACGCAGCAACTTTACGACAATCTGGTGGCCACGGCCTTTCTGGGAATGTCGCCCGATGGCACGTTCGCCGGCATCACCGGTTTTGTGCCCAATCGACTCGATGTCATCGATGACCAGCTAAAGTCGGTAGGTGCGGCGTTTCTGGGATTGACGATCGGGTGTGCTCGCTGCCACTCGCACAAGTTCGATGCGATCCCACAGCGCGACTACTATCGATTGGCGGCGGTATTCAAAGGCGCGCTGGATGAACACGACTGGCTGAAACCGACGCGACAGGGCAGCGCGCCGGGAGTTGAAGACCGTTACCTGCCATGGGTCACGACCGCCGAGCGGATGGAATGGGAACGAAACGACAAACCGATCCAGGAGCAGTTGGAGCCTCTCCGGAAGCAGCGGGAGCAATCCACAGAGGATGCGGAGAAGAAGGCGCTGGACGAGCAGATCAAGAAGCTCGAATCGCAGCGCACGCCGCAGCCGGTGATTCGCGCGCTTTGGGATCGGGGTGAACCCTCACCGACCTATTTGTTATCGCGAGGCGACTACCTGCGGCCCACGCGATTGGTCGGCCCGGGCCTGCCTTCGGTGCTGACCGATGGCCAAAGCCCGTTCGTAGCGATTGCTCCCTGGCCGGGTGCGAAGAAGACCGGCAGAAGGCTGGCGTTTGCCCGCTGGCTGACTTCGGTCGATCATCCACTGACGGCGCGGGTCTTCGTGAATCGCGTTTGGAAACACCATTTCGGACAAGGAATTGTTAGTTCGCTTGATAATTTCGGCCGTGTCGGAGACCCGCCGTCCCATCCGGAACTGCTCGACTGGCTGGCGGTCGAGTTGATCCGGCACAACTGGTCGATCAAGTGGTTGCACCGAGTGATCCTGACCTCGTCGACCTACCAACAGCAGTCGCGGATGACCGAGCAACTTGCGGCCGTCGATCCCGACAACCGCTGGTTAGGCCGGATGCCACTGCGGCGACTGGACGCCGAATCGCTGCGCGACACGCTCTACGAAGTCGCCGGCAAATTGAATCGTCGGCGGTACGGGCCGGCGGACTCTGTCGAGGCGCGCGCCGACGGACTCGTCACCCCGGCAAGCGGCACCGCAGGATCGCGACGAAGCATCTACATGCTGCAGCGGCGTTCCCAGCCGCTCACGATCCTGGCCGACTTCGATCGCCCGGCCATGAGTCCCAATTGTGTGGCCCGCGTGGAGTCGACGGTCGCACCGCAGGCACTGCACCTGCTCAATAGCCAGACCGTGTACGAACTGGGCCAGTCGTTCGCCGACCGCCTAATGCGGGCCGTCGGAGAGGATCCGCGTGCCCAAATCGACCTGGCATACCGGATAACTTCAGGTCGATCGCCGGACGAGGTGGAATTGTCTGCGGGGCTGGAAGCGATTGCGCAATTGGCGGCCCTTTGGCGCGTGAATCTCGAGGGCGAATCGGGCGCCAGTCCGCGCGAAGCGGATCGACGGGCTTTGGCCAGCTACTGCCATGCGATGCTCAATTCGGCGTCGCTGATTTTTGTCGAGTGACTGGAGTGCTGATGGGCATACTGCATCGAAGGGAATATTTTCAGCAGGTGGCAGGCGGCCTTTGCGGCGCGGCACTCGCGCACCTGTTCGCCAGCGACCTGCTCGCCGCTTTGCCCGCCGGCAACGAGCCATTCGGGAACGGCGCTCGACCGTCGCCAGCCGCTTCCGCGCCCAGGATGCTTTCCCGTTTCGGACAAGCGCGTTCCGTCGTGCACCTGTTTATGAATGGCGGACCAAGTCAAATGGATTTATTTGATCCGAAACCGGCGCTGGAGCGGCATCACGGCGAGCCACACTTCGACAAGATCGCCGGCGAGGTTGAGTTTCCGATGGCGGCAGGCGCCCTAATGCGAAGTATGTTCGCCTTCCAGCAGCATGGCCAATGCGGGATGTGGATTTCCTCCGCACTGCCTCATCTGGCTCGCCATGCGGACGATATCGCGCTGCTCCGTGGAATGTACACGACCAACCTCACGCATGAGCCGGCCATTTTCAAGGTCCACAGCGGCCAGGAAGTCACCGGACATCCGTCGCTTGGTTCTTGGGTTACCTACGGCCTGGGATCCGAGAATCAGAACCTTCCGGCCTATGTCGTGCTCGACGATCCCAAGGGCCTGCCGATCAATAAGACACAGAGTTGGTCGAACGGCTATCTGCCGCCGCTCTATCAAGGGACTCGATTCCGTTCCACCGGATCGCCCGTGCTGAATCTCAAGCCGGATTACGAAGAACCAACAGCGATTACGGCCCAGGCGCGCAACCTCCTGCGACGCATCGACCGGCATCATCTGGCGGAACATCCTCACCTGCCGCAACTTGAAGCGCGCTTGGAAAGCTATGAACTCGCGGCGCGAATGCAGCTTGCCGCCGCCGATGCCGTCGACCTCTCGGGCGAAACCGAGGCGACGTTGCAGATGTACGGCATCGGCAAAGAGCCGACCGATTCGTACGGTCGACGCTGCCTATTGACGCGAAGGCTGATCGAAAGGGGCGTGCGATTCGTGCAGCTCTTCATCGACGGACAGATCTGGGACAACCACACCGGCCTCGCCGATAGCCTGAAGACCGCCTGTGATCGTACCGATCTGCCGATCGCCGGCCTGCTTGCCGACCTGAAGCAACGCGGGCTGCTCGAGTCGACGCTGATTGTCTGGGGTGGCGAGTTTGGCCGGTTGCCGATTGCCCAGCTGCCGGATGACAAGGATGAAAAGAAGGCGGGACGCGATCACAACAAGAACGCGATGGTCAGCTGGATGGCGGGCGGCGGAGTGAAGGGCGGAATCACCTACGGTGAAACGGATGAGTTGGGGTTTGCCGCCGTCGCGGAAAAGGTAAGCGTCCCGGATTGGCACGCGACGATCCTGTATCTCTCCGGACTCGAACACGACACGCTCTTCTTCCTGCGAAACGGCTTGAGAAATCGATTGACCGGAGTGAACGAAGCGCGCGTGGTCAGCGAAATCCTTGCCTGAGGGATACCTGTTTCGCCGGTGACGAAGTCGACATCCGCTTCGGTGAATGCTTCCTGACACACTAACTGGAGCATGGTGTTACTGGTCTGGATTCTCAATGAGCGAACGGAGTCGTTCCGCCAGTGGTTTTGGGAACTTGTCAATCCAGCTCTCATCCACAAGTCCGACATCAATCATATCCAATAGGTGAACGCGGTCTTTTAGTCGAAACGAATTCAGCTTCATCCGTACCAACCGCTCCAATGGTAAAGTACGAATACCGTCCCCATACTCATTCGGTTCAACATCTGGATTTGATTCGTAATCATCTTGTCGTACCATTTGTTTCGCAAATACGACATAGATTGCAAATCGTACGGAATCGTCCTTTCCTTCAAGGAACATGTCCAAACCTGCCGCTTTTCGATAGTGACAACCGTTTTCAGCCATCACATGTTTGACTTACTCAAGATCCTCTGGTCGAATCAAGACATCTACGTCATTGGTCGTTCGTACCGCACCGGGATCAACCTGAGCCACCCATATTCTCACTGCGTTGCCTCCGACAATCGCGAAGGGAATTCCAGACGCTTCAAGAATCGCCACAGTCTTCCGCAAACGTTGGCGAGCGGAACCACCCCTCAGGCACAAAATCCAATTGGGACTTGGCAGGGAATGGGACTCTCTGGAGCAGATTGAAGCCGCCAGCAAAAGACAACGGTACTTCACTCGAAGAACGGAAACAGCTTCTTGAGTTCTTCCGTCGACGGTCTTCGACCGTATTCGCACAATTCGAACGCTTCCGCGAATCGGAACTGCTTGCCGCGTTGTTCGCCGTAGAGCTTCACTAGCTGGTCACGGAATTTGTCCGCTTCGCGGCTTTGGCGCTCCTCCCACTTTCCACGTAGCCATGCTCGGCGACCAGCCTCATCGCTTGCGGGAGGGACGGCGCGGACGAACTCTTCACTGCCGTTCGCGCCGCCTTCGTAGACCTGCGAAGTGAGTTGGTGCAGCGCGTCCAGTTTCTGATCAAAGACACCGTCAATCGACACGACCACGTCGGGACGAAACGGATACGGTTTCTGGAAGCCGTCGCTCGAGTAGAGGAAGACGGGGTTATTCTTGAGCGGAGGCGTATCGGGACAAAAGAATGGCACCGTGACCATAAACGCGGCATCCTGCACGAGCACGCCAACATAGCGATGATCGGGATGGTAATCCCAAGGCCGGTGCGAAATCACAATGTCCGCGCGCCAGCTGCGGATCAGTCGGGTGATCGTCTGCCGGTGTTCCAGCGTGGGAAGAAGTTCACCGTCGTGGATGTCGAGCACCTGGCTCGTGCTGCCGAGCCTGTCGTTGGACGCCTTCGCTTCGGCCGTCCGGCGTTGCGCCAGAGGCCCACCCGCCATCTGCCAATGGCCAATGTCCCCATTGGTCACGGAGACAAGCTTCACATGATGACCCTGCTTGGCCCAAAGTGCCGCGGCACCGCCCGCTTTGAACTCTGCATCGTCAGGGTGCGCGCCAAAGACGATGATCCGCAGCTTGCCGTCATCGGCGGGCGGCGGCCCGCTTGGCCTGCTCGTCTCCGCAGTGATCGATTGGGCGAAAGAGGTTTGACTGAGGAGAATCGCAAAGATCCCGGCTAGAAAAAGGGTTCGCATGATGAGGCTCGAAAGTGAAGGGTGAAGGGTACGACTGCCCAAAGTGTACCCCCGCTTGCCCCTCTTGGACAGATTCGCGGATAGACGCGGCTGGTGCATCCAATCCCAAGCCGGACGACGGCAGACTCTACTTGATCCGTCGAGATATTTCGACAAGGGGTTCGGAGTTGCAGCGGTGCCGGGAATACCATCGGGCAATTTCGGGCCACGCAGGATCGCGGCACGATGCCGCGCACTCTCTGACAGGAAGGCGTCGCCACGTCGACGCGCCATTGAGTTGCGGCCGAGCGAAGCGAGACCGCGCCGTGACGCACATGCGCGCGCTGATGTCGTTCAATGCGTGGAGGATCGCCTAGTGACCGACAGTAGGTTGGTCGTTGCATTCGATTTGCACATGATTGTTAACAGCGGCTCTCACAGGAAAGGAGCAATGTCATGAAACGATACCTGCTATTCCTGGTCGTATTTTTCACGGCCATGCTGTTTGCGGCGTCCGCCCGCGCCGATTCGGTCCACAAAGGACGCGTTATGAGCGCCGGCAATGGCCAGATCACGTTCATGGACGAAATGAATGAGATGAAGAGCTTCGCGGTCGGCAGTGACGCGACGGTCGTCCATGATGGCAAACCCGCCAAACTCGAGGAAATCGACGGCGACATCGCCGAAGTGACCGTCAAAATGGTCTACGGAAAGAAGTTCGTTATCTCCATCCACGCCCGATCGATGGGGCGTGGGTGAAGAGAGAAGGGTGAAGGGTGAAGCGCATAGCGCGACGATGGTTCGTGGCGCGATTCAGGACAGGCAACTTGGCTCTGAAGCCTTGGCTTAGTGATCGTTTGGGCTTTACCGCGCTTTACCGCCCAGACCGACTGGGAGATTGGGCGGGAGGCGGTGCACGCCGTCACGAGGGTCGAGCAGCGGAGACCAACGGGGCAGCCAGTCGGCGTTGGCGTCGGGGGTAAACTGTGGCGAGTTGAGTTCGAGGCCGTTGATGGTCGGGAGCCAGGAGGCCAGACAGGCGGCCTGAATCGCTGCAGCACCCGGGTTGGTCAGATCGTGCAGTGCGGCCAAACCGCCGTGCACGTGCAGCAATGTCGCCGCCAGCAAGGTGAAACTATGGCCTTTGCAGGTCTTGAGTGCGGCGCCGCTCCAGCCGCTTTCCAAAGCCTTCAGCAGCGCTGCCGGGCTCGTTAGCCCCTCGTCGATCAGCATCGCTTTTCTCGCGGCACAACGGCGCCATCGGGCCGCATCGTCCACGTGCTCGCAAGGCAGCGGCTGTTCGAGATACTGCACAGCCTGCCAAGTCGAAGGGTCGGTCTCCAGGACATCAAGGAGCCGCTCGACCGCCGCGATGTTGGGGTAGGCCGCATTCGCGTCCAGTATCAGCCACGGCGCCGCCACACCTCGCTGACGCATTCCGCGAACGACCGTGGTCACAAACCGGGCATCGGCGCACGGGTCCCGACCCATTAGCTTGAGCTTCGCCCGCCGATATCGTCGGTCCAGAATCCAGTGGTCGAGGTGCGATTCGAGCGGATCGCTCGGGCTGACCACGAACATCGCGGGAAACACGCGTCGCGGAGTCGGGCGCAGGAGTTGCCGGATTCGACGGCACGCTTCGCCGTCGGAAAACCAACAATCGGCCGCTGCAATCGACGTCGAGGAATCGTAAAGCCCCATCGCCGAACAGCCCAGTGCCGCGCCGGCCGCGTCGTGTAGGGCCGCGTCGAAGGGGCTGAGGCAAAGTACGCGAGCCAGCTCCGGCATGTCGGATGGCAAGGCGGCCCGAAACTCGCGCCGCGCCGCGTGGTACTCGGCTGAAGCATCGAGCAACGGCCAGTCGTCGACGGCCGACGCGTGCAAATGCAGGCCGAGATCCCATGGATGGGCGGGTCCGACGCCACACAGTCGATTGATTCGCCTGGCGGCCGCCAGGCAGATCGCGCGGAGCAGTTCCACACGCTCGTCAACGGTCCGCGATGACTTCGGCCAGGCCCACAGCGGGCTCAAGTACACGGCGCCTTTACCCGTCGCTTCGAGTTCTCCGACACGCACCCTGACCGTCGCTTCGACCTGAAACACGTGCGTGATCGCGCCGCCGCTCAAAACGAGCGGCTTCGCGAGCTGCTGTTCGAAGAATTCTAACGAAGCATCACTTACGACAGTCGCGGCTGCTCGATTCATGGCGAAACCGTCTCGACCAGCTGCGACGGTGCCAGCTGGACGTTGGCTCGATGGTGATCGACGGCCGCCTTGATGGTCTCGATCTCGTCGGGGTATTCGGCCGCGACATTGAACTTCTCACCGGGATCTTTGCCGAGATGAAAGAGTTGCGGCGGCGAATGATCTACCGGTTTGTCGGGGCCGTAAGCCGATCGGGTGATGAAGTGCGCTTTCCAGGGACCGACGCGGGCCGCATAGAGTTGAGCGCCGCGATAGTAGAAAAACGGCGCGCGTTGTAGATCGCCGATTTGGGTCAACAAAGGGCGGATGTCCAGGCCGTCGATCGGACGATCCGCGGGCGGCTCGCCACCTGCCAGCCGCACGCAGGTCGGCAGCAGGTCCATGGTCGTCGCCATCGTACGCTGCGTAACTCCCGCCACCACCGTGCCCGGCCACCAGAAAATCCCAGGCACGCGCATGCCGCCTTCCCAAGTCGAGCCTTTGCCTTCGCGGAGCGGACCCGCCGAGCCTCCATGTTGATTGAAGGCCAGCCACGGTCCGTTGTCGCTGCTGAAAACAACCAACGTTTTTTGCTCAAGCTTCAGTTCGCGCAACAAAGCCAGGATCTGACCGACGCTCCAGTCGAGTTCCTCGACGACATCGCCGTAGATTCCCGCCGGACTTTTTCCGCGGAATTTTTCGGAGGCGAAGAGCGGCACGTGCGGAAACGTGTGTGCGACATACAGGAAAAAGGGATGGTCGTGATGGTCGCGGATGAACTGCGTTGCTTCCTCGGTGTAGAGTCGCGTGAGCGTGCGTTGGTCGGGATGCGCGTCGACGATTGTCAGGTTGCGGATGAGCGGCGTGCGCCAATCGTCGTTGTTTTCGCGAAAAAGCTTGTCTCTTCCCTGGGGCGCGTCGGCCGCCGGCAGCATGTCATTCGAATAGGGCAAGCCGACGTATTGATCGAAGCCATGGTGCGGCGGAAGATGCTCGGGAAGGTGCCCCAGATGCCACTTGCCCACCATGCCCGTCGCGTAGCCGCGTGCCTTGAGTAATTCGGGCAACGTCAATTCGTCCTTCGGCAAACCGCCCGCGGAGTTATTGCGGAGCACTCGGTGCTGATCGTTGCACATGCCGTTACGGATCGGGTAGCGGCCGGTCAGCAGCGCCGCGCGGCTCGGTGTGCAGACTTCGGCCGCCGAATAGAACTCGGTGAACCGCATCCCTTCCGCTGCCATTTGGTCGAGATTCGTCGTGCGGATCGTCGGGTGCCCATAACAGCCAAGATCGCCGTAACCGAGATCATCGGCGTAAATGATCACGATATTGGGTGGCGAATCCGCGGCGTTGCCGACACCCGCACAGCATGTTGCGGCAGACGCGATGAGCAGGACGACGCTCCGTGGAAGATTTCGAGCCATCATGAATTCCTTCCGCGAAATGCCCTCGCGAATGTACGGCAACCCGCCGCGGTTGTCCATGCGTCTTGACCATCGCGGGTTACGTCGCTTGCGACAAAAGGGTCGCGGTACTAAAGTCAGCCCTTAGAATTTGCGAAGCCGATCTTGTGGGGCTCCCTTGTGGGGCTCGCTTGTGGGGCTCCCTTGTGGGGCTCCCTTGGCGGTGCCCTGGGGAACGGACGGGACCAAAGTATGTTGCGGATGGCTCGGCGGAATTTCGTGGGATTAGGCGTGATGGGCCTCACGGCGCTGTCTGCCTGGCGCCGCGCCCACGCAGCCTCTCGCCTGGCTCGGGCCAAACAGATTCTGGTTATCTTCGAACAAGGCGGGTTATCGCAGATCGACACCTGGGACCCGAAACCGGAGATGCCGGCCGAGCATGCGAGTCCGTTTCGCAGCATCGCCACAAGCGTTCCGGGAATTGCGCTTACGGAGTTGTTCGCCAGGACGGCGCGGCATGTCGACAAGCTGTCGATTGTCCGCTGCATGACCCAGCCGACGCCCGGAATCAGCAACTCGCATCCCAAAGGTTCGCAATATCTGTTCTCCGGCGAGGCGCCCGGTGGCCCGGACGAAATGCCGGATATTGGCAGCGTGGTATCGTATCGTCTTGGCTCGGCGGCGCGACATTTGCCAAGCTACATCATGGTGCCGGGAACTTCCGAACAGCAGGAAAATACCCGCCAAGGATTCTTGCCACCCGCACACAAGGTCTTCAAGACCGGCGGTCAACCCCATTTGCCGAATTGGACCGTGTCGAATCTCGGATTGCTGGGGATCAATGAGCAGCGTTTCCGGGATCGCACGGACCTGCTGAGCAACCTCGATCTGGGAATTCCCGGCGTGGGGGCTGGCGATGCAAAAGCGGTGGTGTCTCTTCGCGAACAGGCGGAAGACATGCTCACCAATCCGCGGACGCGCCAGGCGTTCAACTTGCAGGGCGAACCGGCTCCCGTGCGCGAGGCCTACGGGCCCGGCCATCGTGGCCAATGCTATCTGCTCGGCCGCAAGTTAATCGAGTCCGGCGTGCGCTTTGTCACGATCGATTGCCGTGAGCCGCCGTCGAGCGCGTATCCGGGCGGCTCGAACATGAATTGGGATCACCACGATTTTATCTACTCGCAGGGCTCCACCGAGATCGCGGGGGGCGGTGCCGGAGCAGGGCGGTGGGGCATCGGCACCTGGCCGATGATGGGGAGCACGGATCAGGCGTTTGCGGCGCTCCTGGCCGACATGCATGATCGCGGTCTTCTGGCGGAAACCCTGGTCTGCTTTGTCACCGAGTTCGGGCGGACCCCCAAGATCAACGAGCGCAAAGGTCGCGACCACTGGACGCATGCGTTTTCGGTGGCGTTCGCGGGGGCTGGCGTGCCGGGCGGCCAGGTCGTCGGTTCGACCGACCGCGAAGGTGGCTACATCACAAGCTCGATGGCTTATACGCTCGACGACTACGCCGCCACGATCTACGAAAAGCTTGGCATCGATCGTTCACAACCGATCCACACGCCTGCCAATCGCCCCGTTTTGTTGGCCAAGAAAGGCAATCCGATTCCGGAGCTGTTCTGAGTCCCGCGCACTGTCACGCCCTCGACACCCGTTCCTACCTGTTCCTTCGCCGAGTACCCCAACGCATGAACTTTTGCCGAAGCTGGATCGTGGTCGGGTGCTGCGTCGCGCTTTTGACGCGGTCGATGCGCGCCGACGAGCGCCTCGCGCGCATCGAAGTGGAACCGCTTGAGATTCGGCTTGGGTCGGCGCGTGCCGCCGCTCAACTGCTGGTTACGGCAATCAGCTCGGACGGACAACGACGGGACGCGACGCGTCAGGCGCAACTGACCGCCAGCACGCCGGAGATCGTCCGAATTGTGGGAACACGCGTGCAAGGCCTGCGTGACGGAACGACGACGTTGACCGTTGCCATGGAGGGTCAGACGGTCGATATCCCGGTGACGGTCGAGGGCACAGCGCTACCCGACCCGATCCGCTTTGAAGCAGAGGTTCTAGCGGTACTCACCAAACAGGGATGCAATGCCGGCTCGTGTCACGGGGCGCCGGAAGGCAAGGGCGGATTCGCGCTGTCGATGCTGGCCTATTTGCCGCAACGGGACGAGGAATCATTGATCCGGGGTGCGCGTAGCCGCCGCGTCACGCCCCTGGAACCGGAAGAGAGCCTGCTGCTGAAAAAGCCGATGCTGCGCGTGACGCATGTCGGCGGCAAGAAGCTACGGCCGTCGGACGTCGCCTACCAGATGCTCCGGGATTGGATCGCCGAAGGCGCTCGTCGCGATCCGCCTGGTACTCCACGCTGCCTGTCGATTGCAGTTGCAACCGGCGGCAACCGGGTGCTCCGATTGCCGGGCGGCCAGCAGCAGTTGCGTGTCCGCGCGACCTTCAGCGACGGTGCCGAGCGCGATGTGACGCCAATCGCCACATTCATGTCGTCCAATCCGGCGATCGCGACGGTCGACGCCTCGGGGCTGGTTGTAGCCCAACAGCGCGGGCAGGCCGCGGTCACGGTGCGGTACTTGAATCATGTCGAGTCGGTATATCTGACCGTCGAACAGTCGCGGGAGGGCTACGTGTGGAACGATGCCCCCGAATTCAACGCCATCGACCGATTCGTGCATGCGAAACTCCGGCAGTTGCAGTTTCTGCCAGGCAACCTCTGCGACGACGCGACGTTTCTGCGCCGCGTGCATCTGGACCTGACCGGCCTGTTGCCGACGGTCGATGAGGCGAGGGCCTTTTTGAACGATCCGTCCGCGGACCGTCGGGCGAGGCGGATCGATCAGTTGCTCGATTCCGAGGAATTCGCCCGCTATTGGGCGTCGAAGTGGGCCGACCTGATGCGCGTCAGTCGCGGCGCGATGAAGGACGGGCGTGCCGAGCTATTCTCAATGTGGTTGGTCGATTCCTATCGACGGAACCAGTCGTTCCGTGAGTTCGCGGCCGAGTTGTTGACTGCGGTGGGTGATACGCGCGAGGTCGGTCCGACAAATTTCTTCGCCGCGCTGCCGAAATCGGAAGACCTGGCGGAAACGTCCGCGCAACTGTTTATCGGTTCGCGCATCAACTGCGCCAAGTGCCACAATCATCCGTTTGAGAACTGGACCCAGGACGATTATTACCGGATCGCCGCCGTGTTTGCACGGGTACAACATACGGGCACGGAGATCGGTCTGGCTCCGAGCGGCGAAGCGATGCACCCGGCGACCGGTGCAGCGATGAAGCCTTGGGGGCTGGAATCGGTCGCGTCGGAGATTGCGCAGCAGGACGATCGAAGAATGATCTTCGCCACGTGGCTCACGAATCCGGCGAATCCCTATTTTGCTCGTGTCGAGGCGAATCGCATCTGGGCCCATCTGCTGGGCCGTGGCATCGTGCATCCGATCGACGATTTCCGGTCGTCGAACCCGCCGTCAAATCCGGAATTACTCGACTGGCTTGCCGGCCAACTCCAGCAATCGGCCTACGATCGCAAGCAGCTGATCCGCACCATTTGTCGCAGCGCCACTTATCAGCGGTCCGCGGCGACGGATTCCTGGAACGAAGACGATTTGACGTTGTTTTCCCACTATCCCGTGCGGCGGCTGACGGCCGAGCAACTGCAAGACGCTATCGGTTATGCCACGCGTGCTGTTCGACCAGCCAGCGAACTCGCGGCCGAAGTGAAGGCTGGCGAGAAGGAGTTGACGACGTTGATCACTCGGGCGGATTCCGAACGGCCCGCCTGGGAGGCCCAACTGCTGGCTCAGTTCCGCGGCAAGGATTGTTGGCTCTCGGTCTGGCAACATACCGGTCCGTTTGCCGATGCTAACTACGACCGGGCGGTGAAGACTTCATTTTTGAATGAGGCGGCACTCGACTTGTCGACTCCACTTCCGAATCGCCAGCGGTGGGAAGCGCATCCCGAATGGGTGGACGGACAGGCGCACGAATTTCCGCGTAAGACACCGGGAGCCCACTATGTCGCTCGAAAACTGTACTGTGAAAAGCCGACCAAGGCGGTGTTCTCTTTGGGAAGCGACGACGGCCTGCGGGTCTGGCTCAACGGCCAACTCGTGCTCGACAAACCGCAGAAGCGCGGCATCAAGCCGGACGACGATCGCTTGGAAGTTGATCTGATCGCGGGAATGAACACACTCCTTTTGAAGGTGATCGATGCCGGCGGTTACACCGGGTTTTACTTCCGAATCGTGTCGGTTGACGGCCTGACGCCGGAACCGATCGAGATGGCAGCGGACCTGGCAGAGGTGGTGCTCGTGCCCGCCGCGGATCGCTCGGCAGCTCAACAGAGATTGGTGATCGAACGTCAACTGGCGGCAACGCCGCGCGTGGCGCAACTGCGCGACGAATTGCGGCGATATGCCGAGCGAAGTGAGTACCAGACACAGCGTCTGGTGCCCGAGCCTAACGATTTCCTGCAAGCGTTCGGACAACCAAAACGTGAGACCGCCTGCGCATGCGAACGATTGAACGAGCCGACAATCGACCAATCGCTCCAGGTACTGAACGGAGAACTCGTATGGCGCCAGACTTCGGAAGGAGGGCAGCGGCTCGCCGGCTTGACCGACGGCCCGCTGATCGACGAACTGTATCTCGGCGCGTTGTCGCGGCAGCCAAACGAAGTCGAGCGGACCAAGGCACTGGCGTTCCTGCGTGGGAAGGCCGACCGTACCGCCGCGGTACAGGATCTGCTGTGGGTCGTAATTAACCTGCAAGAGTTTCTGTTCCAGCATTAAGAGCATTAAGAAGGGACCCGTTGAATGGTGCGATGGTGCGGGATTCTGTCGGTCGCGGCCAGCTTGCTGGGAGCGAGTCGGCTGGTCGCCGATGACGTGAGCTTCGTGCGCGATATCGCGCCGCTGCTGGTGCGGCATTGCATCGGTTGCCACGGGCCCAACAAAGCCGAAGGCGACCTGCGATTGCACACGTTTGAGTACGTTCTCAACGCCGGTGCCTCGGGAGTTGCAGCCGTTGCTCCCGGCCGGCCGGACGATTCGGAACTTCTTCGCCGGTTGATTGATGGCGACGAATCGACGCGGATGCCGCAGCAGGACGACGCAATCCCTGCCCAGGAGGTTGAGCGGGTGCGGCGTTGGATCGCGGCCGGAGCGCGTTTCGACGGCCAGGATCCGAAGATCTCGATTAAGTCCCAATTGCCGCCACGACAACATCCGGCGGCGCCGCGAGCTTATTCCTCGGCACCGCCGGTCCAGGTGGTTGTGTTTTCGCGGGATGGCGACGAATTGCTGGTCGGAGGACACTACGAAGTGACGGCGTGGGCACCCGCCACCGGGCAACTCGTGCGTCGATTCGGGGGCCTGCCGCAACGCACGATGGCGCTGGCCGTGCATCCGGCGGAGCCCATGCTGATTGTCGGTGGCGGTGTGCCGGGCGAGTACGGAGAATTGACCGTCGTCGATTTGCGTGCGTCCGAGGCGCCCCGCGCACTCGCCACGTTCGATGACCTGGTACTTGGCGTCGCGGTGAATCGCGCAGGCTCGCAGATCGTCGCCGTATCGGCCGACCGCAGTGTCCGTTGCTTCGCCTGGCCCTCCGGCAAACTCCAGTGGCAGTCGCAACTACACTCGGATGTGGTGACCTGCGTGGCGTTCAGCCAGGACGATCGCTTCGTGGTGACCGGCAGCCATGACTTTACGCTCAAGGTGCTCGTTGCCGAGGACGGACAGCTGTTCACAACCTACAACGGGCATCAACGTCAGTTTGGCGAGGAAAAGGGGCGTTTCGCGATCGAATCGCTGGCGGCGTCCACAAGCGGGCCGCGACTGTTTTCCGGCGGCGAGGGACGTTCGGTTCGAGTCTGGGAAGCGGAGAAGGCCCAGGCCGAGAATGGTTCGGCGTCCGACATGGAAGAACGGTTCTCGAAAGCCGGACACACGCGCTATGCTTACCACAACGCGCACCACGCCGCGTTGCGACTGGTCGTAAACGACACTCACTTGTGGGTCGCGACCGGCGACGGCACCATCCGGCAGTTCGATCTGGCGACCTTGGAGCCGGTCCGAGATTATGCCGGGCACCAGGACTGGGTTTTGGCAGTCGACCTGCACGCCGGAACGAAGCGACTGGCGAGCGGTGCCTTCGACGGCGAAGTGCGCGTTTGGAATATCGAATCCGGGGAACCCGTGACGCGTTTCCTGGCGGCCCCCGGCCAATAGCCAGCGTCCGAATTGCCTTGACGGGCACCGAGTCTGCCGCGACCATCCTGACGCACGGCGCGCGGCCAGGATGGCGTGGCGCCGGCCGATTTGGAATAATGCCGGATTGGACCCCCAGCTTCCCACAAATCTGTTCGCTGACTGCCTTTCCCCGACCAATTCGGCAACGCCGATCCGCCTGGAACGCGCCATTCTCCAATCGGTGGGTGAACGGGTTGTCGTCGCAGCGCAGGCGCTCGATCTTGACGAATACGAACAACTCGGCCTGTGCACCAGGGTACTGCTCGACCAGCCCCGGTCGATATCGACCGAGCAATGGGGCGGCGAAGACCAGGATCGACTCTTTACGTATCCCGAACAAGCGTATTGGCGGCTCCATTGGCGCAACCAGGTGCTGCATGTCGTGATGGCCAGATGGCAGTCGGGGTATCGCACCGGGCAACGCCACTGGGTGATTGCGCAGACGGAGTAGATCGCGAAGGAGTTCATTCTCGACGTCGCGCGACGGACGAACGCCCCGGGTGAGTCGATCCTGGTGTTTCACGGTGGGTATTGGCAACGCAGCAAGGAACTTTACGAGGCGACGCGTCTGGCCACCTTCGACGACCTGGTTCTGGCGGGAACGCTCAAGGACGTGATTCGCGATGATTTTCGAAAGTTCCTGGCCGCCCGTGAACGCTACGAGTCGCTGGGGCTAGCCTGGCGGCGCGGAGCTTTCTTTCTCGGCCCGCCAGGGAATGGCAAGACGCATTGAGTTCGCGCGCTGGTACGGGAACTCGGCGTTCCGAGCCTCTACGTTCAGAGCTTGCGAAGCCAGCACTACACCAGCGAGCAACTTCTCAAGACCGTCTTCGATCGGGCTCGCAAGTTGCGACCAGTGTTTCTGATCTTTGAGGACCTCGATGCACTCTTGACGGAAGATAATCGTTCGTTTTTCCTCAACCAACTGGACGGCTTCGACAAGAATGTGGGGATGGTGGTGCTTGCGACGAGCAATCATCCGGAACGCATCGATCCGGCTCTACTCGATCGTCCGAGTCGCTTTGACGATAAATACCACTTTGTACTGCCGGGAGCCGACGAGCGACGCTCGTTTCTCGCGCTTTGGCAGACGCGTCTGGAAGCGGAGACCGGTTGGCCGTCCGCCACACTGCCGGGACTCGTGGAAAGAACGCACGGGTTCTCGTTCGCCTACTTGAAGGAACTCGTCGTAAGCGGCCTCCTCGGTTGGATGTCGGATCATCAGGGAAACTTCGCCGATCGGCTCGCCGCTCAAACCGAGGAATTACGCGCGCAAATGGAGACGTCAATCCGCGCGTATGTCAGTCCAATCGCGACCGATGTGCAATCCGAGTAACGGCGACCAACGGGTGCTGGAATGCGCAACACAGGAGGCTCACTTTGGCCAGCGGTAACCAGGCGCGGCTGCCGCTCGCGAAGCCAGTCGATCGGAGACTAGAACCAGGGCAGGGACAGCGAGCGACCAGAGCATTCCGAGCACGCCGAAGTGCACCAGCCGAGGTGAGAGGATTTCAATCGCGCCGAGTCGTTCGCCGGCGAAGAAAGCAAGAGGTGCTCCGATAATTCCAAAACTGGCGGCCAGCCGGTACCGCTTACTCAGCCAGCTACAGCTGTAACGAAACGTCGTCACAAATTGCACCCACAAGACCACCATGAAAGGTGGAGGCACCCCGTCGATGACAACGCCCTGAGGAAAAGTGAACACACCCGCGCGCAACTGCGCCGCGTCGATAAGCAGGCCGACCGTCGCTGCCGCGAGCGCCAACTTGATTTGCACGGCACGGTCGGTGGCCAGACAGAGATGGGTCCCGACAAGACCTAGGGCAATCGTCACTCCCAGCCATTGCAGATTCCAGGCAACCCCCAACACGCACGCGAACCATCCCATCTGGTAGAAAACAAAATTGAGGAACCGCACTGCTTTCGGGCAACAATCCAGTGCATGACACTCGAATTGTGGACCAGTCGCAATCTCCGAGTCGACAGCACGAGTCATCGGTGTCTACTCCAGTTTCGCTTCAGACAGGTATCCTCTTTGAAAAAACACCACTGCCGCGTTGGTAGAGAATGCAGCACACTTGCGCAAGCAATCGGCGGGTATTCCACGACATTCCGGCCTTGCCTCCTGGAGTCCATCATGCCACTCATGTCCTTACAGCTTGCGGGAAGTCCGCGTTTGCAAAAAGCCGTCAAAAACGCACCGGCGATCCATTATGGAGAATCGAACGAAGGTGTTGCAGCCATGCAGACCGGATTTGTCGATCTGGGCTACCCAATGCCAATCTCGACCGGCCACGGTTCGAAACCGGCGAGATCCTGAAACGATTTCAGCGGGACCGCGGGCGATGAAGAGTTCGGTTTCCTCCAAACCCAGGAAGTCGACACCGTCCAGTTTTTTATGCCGGCGAAAAACGCAGTCACGGCAGCATGACGACCGATATTGGCCCGAGCCTGAATCCCAAGACCTGCCTGGACTCCGAGGACGACCTGCAGCCATGGACCTCCAACAGTCGGTCACTCGACAATGGAATCTGGAAGGCATCGACGGGCGATCATCTCGCCTGCCGCTGCCCGTTGCGACTGGGCAACATCGTAACGAACAAGCCGAATTTCTTGGTCCACGTGATCGACCGGTGACGTTATGTCACGGTGCTGACCTTCCGCCTTGGCAAACAGTTCATTCCGCTGCGCTGGTTCAAATGGTCGATTTCCCACAATGTCGTCTTGCGTTGGGAGGGTGGGAAGCCAAATGTGCGCACGAATACTTCCACGACATCGTTCGGTACCGTAAAGGTCGGTCCGACCGATGTCGATGCCGTACGTAAGATCACCAAGGCGCCCAAAAAGCCGTTTGGCAACTTTCTCACGCGGAGCGTCATCCAAGGAGTCGTGGTCGGCGATCTGACCGGCCGCACCTCAAATGCGGAATGGTTTGTCAAGGTTCCGCTTGATTTCTGGACGTGATCTCGAACGCGCGCGGTGACGCTATTTTCGCAAAGCCTCCCAATCAATCTGCGGAGGCGTCTCGTCGTTTGAATTGCGCGAGAATTTCTCTCCGGCTTCCACAGTCTCGTTGAAAAATCCGCAGTTACGCAAGAAGTAGAACGCGCCTTCGCTGCCGCCAGCGAAGTCTCGCCGATGCCGTCCGCCGCCGGTCGGATCGACCGAGAAGCTGGCAGTCGCGCACGGCTGCCACTCGCCCGAGGTATCGCGCACCCAGACATTGCCAATGCGCACAAGACGTCCAAGGTAGCCGTAGGCTGGATGAAAACTTTCGAGAAACGAATGGAATCCCCGCAGGTTAGTGTCCGTGCGAGGGCGCTGGAAGGCGGCAACCAATCGCCATTCTCCCGCCTGTTTGTCGCCGAACCAAGAGCGATAGACCGTATTGCCTTTGCCATCCGGCGTCACTTCGGTGAGAAAGCGATAGGTGGTTCCCGCTTTCCAGGGATAGACGAGATAGCTCTGTCCCCCCGAGCCCTCGTTGCCGAATTCTTTGATCCGCACCTCGGGACCTTGCGCGAGCGCAACGATCCGCTGGTCTTCGGGAATTTCGCGGGGGTTGTCGGTTGAAAAGGGACTCCAGACAGAGAATAACACACGCCGCTCGTTTGCGCTGTTCACTTGGATCCCAAAGTAACCTTCCCCGAACCCATTGGCCATGAAAAACGACCCGATCGGATCCTGGCCGGGCGGAATCGTGAGTTCGCTATAGGCGTACTGCAGCTTTCGATCACGAGGCACCTCGTAACGAAGATGCACCGACGGCCCGCGCCGACCCCAGTAGTACATATTGCCCTCGTTCGTCTTCACGTAATCGAGCGAGAGTTGTTCGGTGTCGGACGAGACAACAAGCTGTTCGATATCGGCATACACGGGCCCTGACCGTCGCAGCCCTTGCAGATCGAAGTGGACGTAGCCGGGCAGTTTGACGTCAAACTGGCCGATACGATGATCGTGAAACTCAGGGCCATCGAGGGCGACTTCGAACTGCTGGTCGTCCATGGTGACGGAGAGCCCCGATCGGCCCTCGGGGACGCGAGCACGCAAGGCGAGCGTGATTCTGGCCGGTCGATCAAAGCGAACATAGACCGCGTAGACGTTCTTTGAATCGCTCCATGCGATGCGACCGTCACGGCGAAAGCCGTCGTCTCCAGGTGCCGGTTGGGTGCGATAAGCATTTCCCGCAAGTGCGATCTTCCATGTCTCGGCGTGGGCAGCCTGAATCGCCGGAAGGACAACAAGCATTGCGGCAAGGATCGATAATCGCACGAAAGGCAACCTAAGTGTCATGAAATCTCCCTGCCAGGAACCAGGTTTACGCACGGAGGCAATAGCGGCATGACGAGCTAATATACTCTGTTCACGAGTCACGCAAACAGCAAGCCGAAAGGGGTAGGGAGACCCGATTGAGTTCGGCCCCCCCTCCGAACCGTACGAGCGGTTTTCCCGCATACGGCTCTCCGGTCAGTGGTTGCCCTTTGGGGATTGAACGAATCTGGCATGGGCTGTTTCCAGACTATAAAGCCCTCGCCAGAAAAAGATTGGATTGTTTTCTCCTTTCACTCCAGATTCGAGTGTCTGACCTTCCACATATCGCTGCATGTGAATCGCAATCGGCCTGATTTCCGGCTGCTTCCCAGGTACGTGAAAAATTGTTGCAGGCTCTGCTCGGTGCGGTCTTGGGCGATCCACAGCAACCGCTTCACGCCATGATCGATTTGGTAAACCAACGTCAGGTATTTGTGACCCTGACGCGATTGGATTTCGTCGATCCCAATGGCCTTGATGCGACGCAATTGTCGCTGTGCCAAACCCGACAGAACCGCGTATTTCACGGCTTGAAACACCTTCTCCAATGTTGTGCCAAAGACCTCGGCGGTTTCTTTCCAGGACAGACGTCGCGCCCACCTGGCCAGGAACCAGCGATAACTCTTGGTCAGTGTGCACCTGCCGTCTCCCCAGGGAACCTCTTCCACCGTCACGCCACAAATCGGACAATTCACTCGACGCATGGCATACAGGAAGATTACCGGAATCGCCCACAGCGGTACAAACTCGAACTGACGCACCGGCAGACGATCGTAGCCAGGACGCACGCGCCGACAACCCGAACAGATCGGTCGACCGTTCGCCCGCGGCTCGATCGTGACTTCAATCCTTGGTTGTCCCTTGACCTCCTCCACGAGGCGGCACGATCTGAACACGGACGACTTGTAAGGTTCGACGCGATTGAGGATAGTCTTCAGTTGCATCCTGTGGCTCCGATTTCGTTGAGATTGTTTTTCGCAAACTCATCTATAACGAATCCATAGGATGCACTTCCTCATACGCTAGGTTTTTCGCCCTGCACGATGTACATTCACAATTGCCTGGACGGAGGATAGAGCTCTGGTGGAAACCAACTCGAGCGCCGATACAAGGCTGGAAGCAAGGCGAGGTCGTTTCAACACGGCCTCGTATTCATTCCCCAAAAACCCTGCTTCTAGCTCCATGCGAAAAATTCCGGGGTCTGGGGCAGAGCCCCAGTGTCTACAGGGAAATCTACCCACGAATTACGCTGAAGCCCCGTAAACTCTAACTGCCCTCCCGCTGAACCGCGAGCACAAAACTGCTACCAAAGCCAATCAACCCGACCGCGATTCTGCTCTTTTCTCAACCGCGATTGACGACAGAGAACCCGATGCAAAGCTACTCCCACACCCAGAAGGCCCCGCTTTGCCTGCTGATTTACGCACTTGCCATCCTGTTCCTTGCCTTGGGCTACTTCGTCCAGGATGCACCACCGATTCAATGGCTGTTCCCACCTATCGGCGTGCTGATGTTCGTCCTCGCAGCTTCGATTCATCACCTGACTGTCGAGGACCAGGGCGGCGTGCTGGCAATTCGCTTGAGCCCCGTGCCGCTGCTTCGCAGGACGGTTCGGTACGCGGACATCGCGTCGGTCGAGGCCGGCCAGACCGTGCTACTCGATAGCTGGGGAATCCACTACAACATCCGCGGCGGCTGAGTGTGGAACTTGTGGGGCTGGACGTGCGTTGTGGTCCAGTTCAAGAACGGCGGGGTGCTGAGGATTGGGACGGACGACGCTGAGAATCTGGTGGAGTTTCTGAATGGCAAGATCGGGGAGCAAGCAGATGTTGGTGGGGCTGCCAAATTGCCGCGCCATGGATGATGAAAACTCTTCCCGAAACACTGGACCCGGTCTTGCGGGCTGTACCTCCACGAACGCAAAATTGTGCCCACACTTGACGAGGTCTACCATGAGAAATGCGGCGGCCGCGGAGACTAGCCTCGATGCCTCGCCTCCGTCTGATTGAAAGACCGGCCGAGTGGTAACCTCGATTGCGGCGGTTTGCAGCCGGGAGGACGGCTGCCTTCAATCCGGGAACGAAGACGCGAAGGCGAGATCCAGAAGTTTTATTCTCCAAAGCCGGAAAGCGAGCGGTCGGATGCCACTTCTTGGCGCGCACATGTCCATTGCAGGCGGGTTCTATAAGGCGGTCGAAGCGAGTGCCGAAGCCGGAATGAATACCGTCCAGATCTTCACTAACAGTCCTTCGCAATGGGTCGTGACGACCGTCGCGCCGCGCGGGCCAAGACCGGTCGCTTCGCGAGGATCGGCAAAAACATGGCGTCGCGCGGATGCCCAATGGCGGGCGCCGCTCCTGGCGGACGAAGCGATCGCCCGTTTCCAGGAAGCCTTACGCCGCCATGGAATTCGCAGCCCGATCGCACATAGTTCGTACCTGATCAACCTTGCCAGTGCCGATCGCACACTCTGGAGGAGATCGGTGGAGGCGATGGTGGTGGAGATTGAACGCGCGGCCGCGTTGGGGATTGCCCATGTCATTGTGCATCCTGGTGCGACGGTCTCAGCGTCCGAGGCGACCGGGATCCGCAACGTGATTCGGGCGGTAAACGAAGTTCAAAGACGAACGATCGGCCTGGACTGCCACTGTCTACTCGAGAATACGGCCGGACAGGGGTCTTGTCTGGGATGGCGATTCGAGCATCTCGGCCGGATTCTGCAAGGCGTGCACGACCCGAAGCGCATCGGAGTCTGCATCGATACCTGCCACGCGTTCGCAGCCGGCTACCCGCTCGCTCCCGCCGATCGCTACGCCGAGACGATGGCCGCGCTGGACCAGACTGTGGGGTTGCGACAAGTGCGTGCCCTGCACTTGAACGACAGCAAACGGGAACTCGGTTCCAGGGTCGATCGGCACGAGCAGATTGGCGCCGGCAAACTGGGGCTGGAACCGTTTCGCCACCTGCTGCACGACTCGCGGTTCGCGGAAGTCCCGATGTACCTGGAAACCCCCAAAGGCAAGCGGGACGGGGAAGACCTGGACCGTATCAATCTGCGGACGCTGCGTCGGCTCGCTCGCACTCCGCCGACCTGAACGATCTCTCGCTAGTGCTGATAATCCCGACAGTGATGCGTCAACGGATCAAATTCGTAGGGTTCGTTGTTGACCGGGCAGCATGGCAGTCCTTGAGGAAAATAGTTCGGGTCACTGCCGATATCCGACAGATCGCTGGCCGGCCACTGTCCTTGCACGTGGTACCACAGGTGAGTCTGCAATTCAATCTGCTTCTGCCGGGCGACGCAATGATCGATCGCCGCTGGTTCGACCGATAGTTCGTGTATGAACGAAATCGCCATTACCGCCATCACCGCCAGGACTGTGACGATCGACAGCAGTTCCAGGGAGCTGATGCCACGGCAGGTTCGCTTGCGGTACGAGTGACTCACGGTGAGCTTTCCAAGATTGGTTGCGCGTGCGCCGAATCGCGGAGGATTCGGTTCCATTGGGGCTGCTGGGGCAAGGTGCCCTAGCCACGTGTGGCTAATGAAGGTTGAGGTACTCAAGTCGCGATCGCCTCGTTTTCGGTGATCCCGGTGGACTCGCTGTTCCGAGCGCGCACCGCCGAGGGTACCGGGCGGCCGAGCAACTGGCTGATTTTCTGTTCCAACAGGAATGGGTTGTATGGCAAGGGCAGGAAGTCGCACTTTTCCGTCCCCGAGCGCGCGATGATCTCTTGTCGTACGGACTCGACGTCGCCGGTCAGCACCAGGACAGGACTTGGTGTACCGGTCGCGGCAGCAACCGATTTTTGAATCATCGACAAGCCCTCCGACTTGTCGCCCTCCATGTCAAGATCGATCAGCAGCAGCGCGAAGCGAGGCTCATTCGCCACCTGGACGCAGGCAGCGGCGATGGACTGCGCACAATGGACTTTGAAACCCAAAAGCTCCAGCCTCAGAGCCGTGATATCGGCGAGCAGTTCATCCTTTTCGATCAATAGAACTCGATTTGTCTTATTCATGTTGCGAACTCCTCTCATGCTGAAACTTCTGTTCATCCGTGAATTTGGCGCCGCCGAGCCCCGACGTTCCCATGACCGAACCAATGCCGATGCTCAAGATTAGAATTCTTTCGCCGGGCAGTAGGGACTGTATCGGAACAAGGTCGGTTACCCCCTGAGGAATGTCGGAGTCGGTTGAATGATTGCGGTGCGGTTGGAGCCCTGGTAACGCATTTTCTTAAAATTGCCGTCGTGGCGATCATGCCTGCTGCTCATTCCTTGTCGATTGCACGGGGATTTCGGCTGGCGGTTTCATTCGGTTGGCGTAGTCGGTTCGGCGGCTTGCCCCGGAGGTGACGACGCCGCAGCGGCATATTCGGCCATCCCGCGCAAGGCGATCATCAGATCGTCCGCATGACGCTCGTAATCGCAGAGCGGCGAGGACAGCATCATCGCGCGCAGGAGCTGCCGTCGCGTACTCAACCAATCGCGCTGTTTCGCCAGACGCACGGCGACGGCCACGTATTCCTGCCGATCGCTGGCAATGGTTTCGCGACAACCGATCGTCGACAGGTAGGCGAAGGCGTGGCGACTGGCCATTGTCGGTCCCGGGCAGGTCACGACGGGTAAACCCATCCAGAGCGATTCGCAGGTGGTAATGCCTCCCGAGTACGGAAAGGTATCCAACGAGAAATCGTTCGCCAGGTATGCCTGCAACATTTCGCCACGGCTCCCGCCCGCTTCGAAAATCAATCGACGGTCATCGGCTCCTTGCGCGGTGAAGGCATTGCGGATCAATTCCTGTGTCCGAGCGTGTTCGTATCCCGAGTACTTGAAATGAAAAATGGCGGACGGAATTTCGACGCCGATTTGCGCCGCAGTCGCGAGCCATGCCGCATTCAATTTGCGGGGATTGTGAAAGCAGGCAATGCGCATTTCCGTCTGCCTTTCGCTCGGCAGTCGATTCAGAGCGGGCGCTTCGACGGGTGGTTCGAACGTACTGTAACAACCTGGCAGTCGCCAGATCCGTTCGCGGAACCAGCCATCATGTTCTTGCGGGACATGCCAGGAATCGGCCAGCAGAAAATCGATCTGTGGAATGCCGGTCGTGCACGGGTAGCCGAGCCAGCTCAATTGCACGGGCGCGGCCTTTCGCGCGAACAGGCCGCATCGATTGCCGCGGGTCAGTCCCGACAGATCGATCAGGAGTTCGATGCCGTCGGCGGCGATACGGTCGGCGACGGCATTGTCCGGCAATTCCAGCACGTCGTGCCAGCCGCTGGCAACCGCTCGAAAGCGATGCACCAGCGGATCAACGGCGGTATGGTTGGAGTAGACGCTTTGCCAGACACCGCGTTTGGCCAGCGACTCAAAATCGGCGACCATGAGCCAGCCGACGGGGTGCTCGCGCAGGTCCGCTGACAGATAGCCGATCCGCGGAATTTCCCCGGCGTTCCGGCGCGACGAAGGCGGTCCATGATTCCGCGGTTCGGCCGGCGCAGGAGGCTGCAGGCCCTCCCGCGCCCACTGGCAGTGCAGTCGCATCAAGGTGGCGGGTGACGCGTCGGGGTTGTAGTTTTCGGCGACCAGCCGGTTCGCCTGAATCAGCGGGTCACGCGGCGCCAGAGTCGCCGCATGGCGAAACAGTTCGATCGCATCGCGCTGGTTACCACATCCCGCTCGCAGGTCCGCCAGTTCCGACAGCGCTGTAAGATCGTCCGGGGACATTTGCAAGATTCGCTGCAGCGACTGTTCGGCCAGTTCGGGGCGGCCGGCATCGCGCGCGATGCGCGCCTGGAGCTGCCAGGCCACGTCCATCTCCGGTTGCATTTGCAGGGCCCGCGCGACGCAGTCCAACGCCTGCAAAAATGCCCCGATAGCCTGGTACGCGCTGGCCAGGTTATGCCAGGTACGCGCGGCGCCCGGCTGTAGCCGGGCCGATTGCTGGAACATTTCCAAGGCGCCGTGGCGATCGCCGTTAGCGGCCAGGGCAACCCCCAGATCATTGCTCACGGAAGGATTTTGGGGCTCGATGCCAGACGCCATGCGCAGCGCGTCGATGGCAGCTGGGAATTCACCGCGAGCTGCCAGACAGTTGCCGTAAGCACTCCAGGCCAGTGCCATTTGCGGCGCGAGTTCCACGGCGGCGGCGGCATGCCGACTGGCCCGTTCGATGTCCCCCACGGCCCGCAGAATCGCCGTCAGATCCACGTGAATCTCCGGCGAACCCGGGTCAAGCCCCAAGGCAGCCTGGAGCAACTGTTCCGCATGCCGCAGATCCCCCGCCGCGAATGCGATCAATCCGAGTCCATGCAGCGCCGGGGCGCAGCGGCCGTCCTCCGCAAGCAACCCGCGGTAGATCGCTTCGGCCTGACCCAATTGACCGGCGCAATGCAATGTCCGAGCCCGGTCGATCCGGTTCTGTTGCGATGGTGGCTGCATTGTCAAATATCCGAAAATCGGTGGCGCAACTCATATCGACATTCTCCACGCGATAGGCACAATTTAACATGCCACTCTTCGCCCGACACCGACCGCCGAGGTAAATTGCCGAGCCTGCCACCGGTCGGGCAAACGGTGTAGATTAGGGAGCCTGGGGGCAACAGAGATGACAATTGACTTGGTATCCACCCTGTGCGATCTGGTTCGCATTCCCAGCGTTAATCCAATGGGCAGGGAACTGCAAGGCGAAATCTATCTCGAGCATCGCCTGACGAACTATCTGGACGAACTCTTCCAGCGACTGGGAGTTGCCCGACTGCGCCAGACGATGCTGCCGAATCGCGAAAACATCGTTGCTCGGTTCGATGGCGCGGTTCCTCCCGAGCAGGGCGGCCCCCTGCTGTTACTTGAGGCGCATCAGGATACGGTTCCCGTCGACGGCATGATTATCGACCCGTTCGGGGCAACGATCCGCGATGGAAGAGTTTACGGGCGGGGGGCCTGCGACATTAAAGGGGGCATGGCAAGTATGCTCTGGGCTTTTGCCCGGCTGGTGAGCGAACGACCGGCCAATGCGCCCACCGTGATCATCGCCTGCACCGTCAACGAAGAACAAGGCAGCGACGGCGCGATGAAGCTGGCGGAACTCTGGTCGCCGCCCCATCGTTTCTTCGGCAAGCGTCCCGACATGGCGATTGTCGCGGAACCGACGCGGCTGAAGATCGTGGTCGCGCACAAAGGCGTATTGCGATGGCGTTTACGTACCCATGGCCGCGCCGTGCACAGCTCCAATCCCGACCAGGGCGAAAACGCGATCTTTCAGATGGGACATCTGCTGCGCGGACTGGAAACGTACGCCCGCGAGGTCGTTCCCGCGCTTGGCGTTGACCGCTGGGTAGGCCGCCCCAGTTTCAGCGTTGGTTTGATTTCGGGAGGAATCAGCGTGAACACGGTGCCCGACGCGTGCCAGATCGACGTCGATCGGCGTCTTCTGCCGTCAGAATCGCCGGTCGATGCCTTTCATCACGCGCTGCGGTACTGCGAAGAACATCTCAACGTGACCGTGACCCACCAGCGACCGTACCTCGAAGCTTATGGCCTCTCGGACGACGCCAACGGTCTGCTCGCCGAGAAATTATCTCGGCACGCGCGGGTCTTTGGCGGCGGCGAATGGACGGGCGTGGCGTTTGGCACCAACGCGCCGCCCTATGCCATGTCGGGAGTACCCACGGTCGTGTTTGGACCCGGTTCGATCGAACAGGCACATACTTGCGACGAATGGGTGGCGGTCGACGAACTACAGGCGGCCGGCGAGATCCTCTATCGGTTTCTGCTCGATGGCGACCGTTGAGCGGTGGCTCGCCATCCGGCGCCTACAGTTGATCGGTGATGAAGTGGTGGCCCCAATGATAACGGCGGGGCTGCGGAAACTCGTTATGCCACCGCTTGTTGTAGACCGGGATCTGCATTTCCGGCGGGTACCGGTAGTACATGCTCTCGCTGCTGCGGTAATACTCATTTCCCCAGTAATTCTGAGGATAGAACACGTACGGATAATGGTAGAAGCGTTCCCAGTCCCGCATCTGGTAGGTGCCCCCCCAGACGCGGCCGAACGCTCGATCATCCGCCGAGGCGCGGGAAGCGGACAGGCCGCCCCAGAGAATCAGTGCGCTGAATAGCGCCAACACAAAACGACGTTGCATGACGGGCCCCCCTCAAGGTCGCGGTGGTTCAGAACAATGGGTCTAATCTAAACGATCGGCCTGCGTACCCTCGGAATTGAAGGAAAAACCGTAATATCCCGATCGCCATGCGACCGGGGCGAACCACCAGGCACGGGCGCGCGACGTCGCTTTTCTCCGCCGGGCGGTGGATGGGCAGTTGCGATGGCTGCCGTACGAGCTCGATTCCACTTTCAAGAGTCGGGTGCAACCCGGACACCCGTCCAGGCTGTGGGGACGGTCGTCGACATCACGAACCAGAAAATGGCCGACGCAGCGCTGCAGGCGTCAGAATCCGTGGCAGCGTCTACTCCTTTCAGGCCGGCTGTCATTTGGGTCGGTACAAAAACGGCCTGCGGAACATGCCGCCGAAGTGGTGCTCACAGTTGGCTCGCAGGACCACGGTGTTTTTTCCGGGCTGCAGCTTTCCCGTCAGGTCAACGTCCCATTCGAACGCGTAATCGTTCAGCCACCACAACTTGCCTTGTGGACGATGGGCGACCTCCTGCCCATTGATGTAGAGCCAGCATTCATTGAACAGACCGGGAAACATCAGGTGCGGGTGTCCGGCAGTCGCGTCTGCCGCGAGATTGATTTCGGTGTGATACCACAGGTGACCGACATAGCTCTGTCGGTCCGGATGACGAATTCCCTGCGCCTGGGCATAGAGGTCGGAACGCAGCAGCTCCCACTGGTCTGTGGGGTAGTCCCTGCGGTTGTCGAGGCTGAGTTCTGCGGCGTTGGCGTTCCAATAAGTCAGATCGGGCTTCTGAGTGTGATAACCCTTCATCAGCCCGCTGTTGTCGTTGTCGCGATGAAATGCCCATTCGATCGGCAGTCTGCTGATCAACTGGCCCTCCGCACCGTCGGTCAGCTTTGCGAGTTTCCTGTATTGTTCGACTTCGCCAGGCCACCACGGAGTACCCCCTTCACCGATCGTCCGGTAGGTTGTGAAGGTGCCATTCATGTCCGTCAGGGACTCACGCACGGCCAGTGCAGCATCCCCGAACCTCGCGGCACTGGCGTAGTCGCCATCGGTGGCAGCCGCGTTCACCATCGACATGTAACCGCTGAGGATGTCGTAGCTCCTGCGCGTGAAGATCATTCGCTGCACATAAAGTTCTTCGTTGGTTGTGCGACCGGGACTTAACTTCAGCGGTGCAATGGCCTGCTCGGCCTCGACGATTTTCTTCGCCAGGACTGTCATCACCTGCGGTGTATAGATCGCCGGCGCGATGAAGTACTCATGCTCGGTAACGATCGTGTTTTCCCAGGCGTCGTAGATTGCCGTCCAGTATGCCCGCATCGGTTCGGCTGCCGGTCCATAGAATTTCGGGTAGAACTCGGCGAGCAGCGCGTCGACATCGGCTTCGGGGTTCCACATGAGCTGCCCGCGCAGGAACAGATTCAGGAACGTCGTGGCGATTGCGCCACGGCTTTCGGTGTTGACTCCCAGAATACCGGCCCGCGCATAGTGCTTCACGTCCTGGCGGAAGGCCATATGCGACGGATTCGGGATGTCGCGCCAGACCAGCATGCCCTGGTCGTAGTCATAGATCGAAACGCGGCCATCCATGACCCTGGCCCATTTGTGGAGCATGTCCCGGTACTCCTGCCGCGGCGGCGAGTCCGGATGATCCATGCCGTGAATCGGATCGATGTCGATCGGAGCCAGCTCGCACCACAACGAACGCTCAGCCTTCATGTCTCGCACAGGGGCTATCGTCATGTTTGCGTAAGCCAGGAAGCCGATGCGGGCGGTGCTCTGCGGATGTTTGTCCTGCAGGATTCGGGCGACATTATTCAGGAGTTCCAGCATCGGATCAGTGACCGAAGTCCGCATGAAATACTTGTCGAACTGCAGCTTCATCAGTTCCTGGTCCCTGGGATATGCGGACTCGTACAAGCCGTCTTCCATGCCCAGCGAGAAGTGTTCGTTGTTCGCGAACATCTTCTCGACTTTGCCTGCAACATGCATGGCAGTCTCCGGAGCCGTGATCGGAAAGTTGAACATGCCTTTTGAGCCAGGTGCGTCACTGGTATAGGCGCCCAGCGCATGTCCACTGCTGGGCATGCCGACTCGATCGACCTGCATCATGTTGCGGAGCTGAAACTCTCGCTGTCCGGTCCCGTCGCCGTTCCAGGACAACCAGTACGACCGAATCTCGAAGGGGGAAGAATATGCGATGTCGATCTCGCCGACCGTCAGCGTTTTATCTTCCGGGATGCACTCTCCAAAGCCCGTGGGCAAATACCAACGGCAACCCCACTGCTTCAGCAGCTCGGCGACGGCGTAATAATGGCTCGCGTCGTTATTTCCCGCGATAAAGACCTTGTTACCTTCGCGTGCAATGCCAATGCCGTCGGTGTTAAGCCGGGGATTCTTCTTCAGTATCGCGGAAATCTGCCGGGCGAGCGCTGGTCGGGCCCTGAGCGCTTCCTGTCCCACAATCAATACCGGTCCCTGGCCGGAGAGAGCCTGCGTCACGGCCTCTGCTGAGTTCGCCAGACCTGGCTTAGCCCCCGAAATCTGACCGACATACCTGACTAAATCGTCTGCCGCGAGTTTCTCGTACGGTCCTGCCTCAGGTGAGACAATCACAACGGCCGTCGTCTGACCATTGTTGACGACGACGAGTTCATTTCCACCGCCCCTGCCTGCCGTGGCCGCGTTGGTCGCTGCCGCGGTCATCAGGATCAACACACAGGAGAGCGATGTAACGATCCAACGAATTAACTTCATGACCGATTCCTGATTGTCGTGGTCGAGAATTTACGGCGCAAGCGTTCACGAGGCGGGGAATCGCCGACGTGTTTCTTACTCTACGGCATGCAAAAGGCGAGTTCAAGGCGACAGGTGGGGCAGGGTCGCCTCTACGGTCGCCTCGGGCACTGGCGCAACCGGATCGCATTCCCTAGCGTCTGACCGTCCCTGTTGCAGACCGGAAACCGTTTCCAGACCTTGAACGACCAGCGCGGGAACCAGTTGCTCCGATGCCGCCCAGCGAAAGATTCGCTTGATGCGGCCGACGTTGTCGTTGACGTACCTCCTGCTCCATCCTTCTTGGACCATCCGAACCATCAACGCCTTCAACGCCAATGGTCCGAATTCAGATACGGGCGTCGTGGCATACAACTCCCGCAACAGCTTGAGCACGAGCTTATACGTCTCCGCGGTGCCGGTCGATTTACCGTTGAACCGGTAATGTCGTTCCGAGTACACGACCCACTTCGCCAGAACCGCCTTGACGGTGATTTCAGCCGGTGGTGCCTGCTGCGCCACAGGTCGTCCCGCTGCGAGCCATTCAAGAATCAGGCGGTCGTATAGCAGCTTACTCACCTTGGTGCCGTGGGGACCAAGGTAGTGGTCCTTCCCGCTTATCGTGACAACTGCCTGACCGCTGCCACGGTGGCGGCGGTATTTTGGGAACGCATGGGTCAAAGATGGCATGTGGGGAACCTCCTGAAAAAGCCAAAACGGTATGTACCGTTTTGCGCCTCAGGAAATTCGCCGCACTGCCGACCATCGGCAGGTATTTTAACGTCTTGAATCGGCGGGACTTAGATTCTAGTGGAGCGGAAGGGAGTCGAACCCTCGACCTCTGCATTGCGAACGCAGCGGGGGGTAGTTGCAAGTGGTGACCAGCAAGAGCTTATGGCGACGCCGGAATCTAGTTGCACCAACGGTTGCACCAATTTACCCGAATTGGAATTCGAGCGCCTATTAGGAGCCCTCGTCGCATTGGTGCCCGCTGATCGCGACATGTTGATCTCGTTACTGAAAAGCATTCAGTGATACGAATTACCTGATCGAACTCGCTGCACACAATCACCCAAATTAACTCTAAATGAGGACGGGCCCATCAGTCGCCAACGACACTCAGCCTGATCCTACGGCCCGGTCTCACTCCGCCTCGATCGGGGAGCGATCAACAAGACCCGGCTTGGTCCACAGGCGAGTCTTAAGCGGTCCTGATTGCACCATCGTTAGTGCACTGGGCGTCGACGGTCGAGGCCTCGGTGACACGAGTCAAGCGGCGATAAGCAATCGTTGATCGACTGCTCTCGGAGGATGAAAGCAACGACCGTATCGGGACGGAAGTTCTGTCAAATTTAATAGAGCTATAGGGGCGCACGAACAGGCGG